>Ga0187870_1000155_pt1 | contig 91248 bp, 67 predicted proteins | sample June2016WEW_13_1_3_FD_132974 | JGI IMG/M metagenome (GOLD analysis project Ga0187870, IMG submission 132974) | Peatland microbial communities from SPRUCE experiment site at the Marcell Experimental Forest, Minnesota, USA - June2016WEW_13_150 | ecosystem: Environmental > Terrestrial > Soil >...
CACGATCCCGGAACAAGCCATGATGGCGGGGATGGACAGGTCCACGTAATGCCCGCTCAAGGTGATGAACGAAACGCCCACCGCCACGATACCGAGGATCGAGACATCTTTGACCACCTGCAGCAGGTTGTCGGGGGACCAGAACCCGGGCGAAATAAGGCGCCCCAGCAGGAGCAGGCCGGCCACGAACAAGTACACGCTGCCCACGCCGAACGCGCGCTGCCAGCCGCCGGCGGGCCGCCACTGGCCAAGGGCCGGTTCGCCGGGCGCAATGGGAGGCGAGGGGGGCAAGCTCATGGACTCAGGCTACGATACCGCTTTAACTCATTTAGGGTCACCCCGAAAATACCGGCGTAAGCCGTTGCGAAGGGAAAAAGGCATCATTTTCATGCGAGGTGGTATCCTTGCAAGGGGTGGGGGTTCATTGAGAATTGACTATTGAGTATTGGTTATTGGTCATTGAGCCGGCAGCGGGCGGGAAAGTTTTGGGCTCGGCCTTCGCTGGGGAAACCGATTTTCCGAGGATGCGACCCGGTTACCCCGAAAATAGCCATGTAAGCCGTTACAAATGAGCGGAAGCGTCATTTTCATGCGAAGTGGTATCCCTGCAAGAGATGGGGGATTCATGCAAGAACGAGTTCCGAAGGCGAGGCGTAATTCCAACATTATTCTCTGGCACCCCTCCGGGGTGCGACCGCCAGTCCCGATTCGGAATCGGGAGCCCGGTGGTCGTTCCCCCTTTACCCTGAACGACCATCGGCTACTTTCTACCAACCCTCCGGGTTGGAGAAAATCGGAATTTGTTTTTGCACGGGCGCTTAACCTCGTGGTTGCGTCTCCATCTCTCCGTTCATGGCCAGGAGCACGCCTTGCTCGGTGCATTGCGGGCCGCGCATTTCACCGGCCAGGCGCCCGCGCCGCATAATGAGAATGCGGTCGGACAAGTTCACCAGCTCCGGCAGGTCGGAGGAAATCAGGATGACGCTCTTGCCCCGGTCGGCCGCTTCGGCAATGGCGCGATGAATGACCGCCTTTGCCCCCACGTCCACGCCCCGGGTTGGTTCGTCGAGGATGAGCACCGCGGGCTCGGTCGCCAGCCATTTGGCCAGCAACACTTTCTGCTGGTTGCCGCCGGAGAAGGTGACCAGCTCGCGCTCCGGTTCCGGCGGCTGGACCTTGAGCCCGCCGATTAAGCGCCGCAGCAACTCCCCTTGCCCGCGCCCGAGGTACACGCCGGCGCGGCACTGGCGCGGGATGATCGCCGCCAGCAGGTTCTCCCCCGCCGTCAGCCGCAACGCGAGACCCTCCGTCTTGCGGTCTTCGCTCAGGTAGGCGAGGCCGGCCCGCATGCCTTGCGCGCAGCCGCGCGGGGCAATCTCCCGTCCATCGAGCGCCCGGCGCCCGGCGTCCAGCGGATCAATGCCGCACAACGAGCGGGCCAGTTCGCTCCGCCCGGCGCCGTTCAGGCCGGCCAGGCCGAGGACCTCGCCGGCCCGCACCTGGAATGAGCAATCGTGGAAAAACCCCCACCGCGTCAACCCCTGGACTTGCAGCCGCACTGCCCCGGGCGCCGCCCGGCGCCAGACGTAGAGGTCCGACGGCGCCGCGCCAAGCATCAGCTCGACCAACTGGCGGCTGGTGACCTGGGCGATGGCGTGCGTGCCGACGTTCCGCCCGTCGCGCAGGACGGTCACGCGGTCGGCCACCTCGAAGATTTCCGGCAGGTGGTGGGAGATGTAGATGATCGCCAGCCCGCTGCCTTTGAGGTCGCGGATGATCTCGAAGAGCCGCTGGACCTCTGGGCGGCTGAGGGCGGAAGTCGGTTCATCCATGACCAGGATGCTGGGCCGATTGCTGAGCGCCTTGGCGATCTCGACCAGTTGGGCCTCGTGCGGGCTGAGGTCTTCGGCGGGCGTCCGCGGGTCGAGGTCCAGGCCTACGCAGGCGAGCCACCTGCGGGCCTCGGCGAGCAGCGCACGGCGGTCCAGCCAAAGGCCGCGCTTGGGCAGCCGTCCGGCGAGGATGTTCTCGGCCAAGCTCAGCGGCGGCGCCAGGCTCAGCTCCTGGTGGATCATCTCGATGCCGCCGGCCTTGGCCCTGGCGGGCGAGTGCAGCCAGACGGGCCGCCCCTGGATGAGGACCTGGCCGGAGTAATCGCTGAACGCGCCGGCGATGATGTTCATCAGCGTGGTTTTGCCGGCGCCGTTCTCGCCGATGACGGCGTGCACTTCGCCCGCGTGGAACTCGAGGTGCACGTCGTTCACCGCTTGCGTGCCCGGGAACCGCTTGGAGATGCCGCGCAACGCGAGGGCTGGAGCCGGAGCCGTCATGACGCTCTACCCGGCGTGCTCCTCGGCCGCCGCCAGGGCCAGGCGCGCCCAGTCCCAGAGGCGCGCCGGCTGGTAACGCACGGTCGAGATGTCCTTGAGGATGAGTTCCACGTGGCAGCCGCGCGCGCGCTCCAGCACGGCGCACAGTTCCGCCCGCGCCTGGTCCGGGCGCCAGCCATCCCCGGCGAACACCGCCGGGTTGGGCTTGTAGCTGAAGACGTACTGGTCCGCCACGTTGCCTACCGCGCGCTCGAGGTTGACGCGGTAGTTCATGGAGACCTTGCGCAGGTTGGGGATGCGGCGCAGGAGGCCGAGCTTGAGGTCCAGCGGTTCACAGCAGCCGTAATACGTCAGGCCCCAGCGCGCGAGCCAGGGCAGGTCGTGCGCGAGCGCGAATTGCCAGTGCATCTCGGGCGAGACCTCGGCGAAGAGCTGCGCGTTGGAGCAACCCCACATCTGCTCCGGCCGGGCGCCCAGGGGCGTGCCGGCGGGCGCGGGCAGGGCCCGGGTGTAGCCGTAGCCGCCGGAGCCGATGCGCGTGTTGTTGCAATCGGGCGACAGGAGGCCCTGCTCGACGAACTGGTCCAATTCCCCCAGCCAGGCGGCCACCAGGCGGTCCACTGCGGCGTGAACCAGGTCGGGCCGGTCGTGGAGGTCAAGCATCGCCTCCTGGACGCCCCACCAGCGAACCAGGTAATCCCACGGGGTGAACCAGATATGCGTCTGGCCGACTTTGCGCACGGGCAGGAGGCCCTGGCAGACCTCAGACATGACGCGGAAGCGGTTCTCCGTGGCCTCGCTCACGTGGGTGACTTTGGGCATCCGGATTTTCTCCAGGTCCGGCCAGTCGCGAATCTGGATGTGGAACCGGCGCGAGACCACCGGGTTAGCGGCGTCGGTCGCGACCACGTCCACCTCCTCGACAATGCCGAAATCGGTGCTGTGGATGGCCAGCGGGCATTCCATGAAGTCGCTAACGACCATGTCCCCGGGCAGCCGCCGCCATTGGTAGAGCGTCTGCCGCAGGGTGGTCTCCCACTCGCGGGCCCAGGGGTGTTCCGTGCCCAGCGTCAACTCGTCGTCCACGTTCATTTCATGCCACGGAATCTCATTGATCCAGACCATGGGACGCGTGGACTCGAGATCATTGAGCCGGCGCCAGAGTTCGGCCTTTTCCCGATGCACCGGCAGGGCCGCCACCTCGGCCAACTCCCCTACCAGGCGCCGGAGGACTTCCTTCTCGCGGGGCGTCAGCTTGATCGCCTCGGCGAGGATCGGCTGTGGACGGTGGCTGGGGTCGTGCAGCATGGCATCGGTCTTTGGTCTCAGTTCTGATTTAACTCATTTTCGGCCCGCCCTCGTTGAACTCCTCGGGCAGGTGGATGGGATACCGTCCGAATTCGCGCACCAGCTTGACGATGTAGTCGTAGGTGTAGCCGGAGACCGCGCTGCTGACAGAGTGGTCCGATTGGAAAATGTAGCCGCCGCCTTTTGCCGCGTTGAGTTTGCGGAGCACCTCCCGCCGGATGGCCTCGCGGTCGCCCGATTCCCAAACGGTGATGTCGCTGTTGCCGCACAAGGCGATGCTCTGGCCATAGCGCCGCCGCAACTCGATCACATCCAGGCCCGCCTTGGCCTCCAGCGGGTTGTAGGCCTCGATCTGCATGGCAATGAAGTCCTGGAAGATGGCCTGCACGTTGCCGCAGCCATGGTAAATCACCGGCAATCCCGCGCCATGAGCCGCCGCAGCCATCCGCGCCACCCACGGTTTGAAATAGGCGCGCCAGTAGGCGGGCGACATGAAGGTGCCTTTCTTGTAGGCCACGTCGCCCCAGATCAGGAACCCGTCCAGCGCCCCGCGGCCCGCGGCAAGCTGGGCCTGGGCCATGGCCAGGTAATAGGCCCCGAGGCGGTTGATGACGGCGCCCATGCGGTCCGGGTATTCGCCCATCCAGAGCATGGCGTTGGCCTGGCCGACCAGGCGGGTGAGGCATTCGCTGGCTTCGATCATGCTGCCATAGACCGGAAAGTCGGGCCGCAGCGACCTCACGGTCTCAAGCCAGGGCGGCGTGTTCCGCTCGAAAGCGTCGCCCACGCCCGCGATCTGGTTGTCGCCCCCGGCGTAGAAGCGCCGCCGGTCGGCCGGGTCGTCGAACTCGCACCGTTCGAGCTTCTCGAACGTGTCGGTTTCCCAGGCGCGCATTTCGGGCATGGGATACTCGAAATGTTTGTGCAGGACGGCGCCAAAGCCAGTGCGCACGACCACTTCCTGGGCGGTCTGTTTGAGCGTCTCGAACGGCCGGATCCACGGGTCCATGTTGGGCACCGTAACGATCCAGTCCAGGTCGTAGTAATAATAAGGGCTGGCGTCGGGCGGCAGGCCCAGTTCCTGGCGCCAGCGTCGCACAAAGCCGCCCCAAAAGAAATCGCTGATGGGCACGCGGTCCGGTTCCTGGCGGCGGAGCGCCTGGTTAAGCCGCTGCAATTTCCGCAACGTATTCTCCTTGCGCCCTCCCTGGGCGCTGGATTGGCCGGTGGTCAAGAACATGCCCATGCCGCCCTCCTTCACTGCTCCCGCCCGCCGGCGCTTGGCAGGGCGGCTGGCTTTGGTCTGGCCGGCCGAACCCAACCTGGCGGGGGCGCTGGACCAGCGGCGTCTCGCCCCCTCGGATAAGCCTCCACGCGACACATATCTCACGGGGCAAGTCGCCCCGCGCCAAAGCCCGCGGGGCCGGGTTCTCCCGGCGCGACGGCTGTCAGGATTGGCGCTCGCGAAATCATCGTTCTGGCCGGCTTTATACCATGAGGTCTGTGCGAGTGCCACTGTTTTCAAGCCCCTGCCGGGGCTTTGAGGGGCCGCGGCCCGGCCAGTTTTTTGGCAAAAATGGCCAATGTGGCCAATGCAGCCAATGTGGCCAATGCAGTGTTGCTGTAAATCCCCGGCGGGACAAAGAGTTGACAGGCTTTGGGCGGCGGCCTAGCCTGGCTGGCAATGAACGCGTTGTTTGATTCGCTGCTCGAACTCATTCGCCGCACGTCGGCCGAAATCCCGGACGATGTCCACCAGGCCATTCTCGCCGCCCTCCAGCGTGAGAAGCCGGGGACGATTGCCCAGAGCGCGATGAAAATCATCGACCAGAACATCGCCCTGGCCAGGAACAAGTCGCAGCCCATCTGCCAGGACACAGGCACCATCATCTTCTATGTCGAGTGCCCGCTGGGCTTCGACCAAATCGCCTTCCAAGGGGCCGCGCGCGAAGCGGTCCGGCTCGCCACCAAGAAGGGCTTTCTGCGCCAGAATTCCGTGGACTCGATTACCGGCCGGAACGAGGGCACCAACCTCGGCCCCGGCTCGCCGGTCATTCACTTCCATCAACACCCCTCGCCCGAGGCGGCGGTGCGGTTGGTGCTCAAGGGCGGCGGCTGTGAGAATGTCGGGGCCCAATACTCGCTGCCCAACCAGAAGCTCAGGGCGGACCGTGACCTGGCGGGCTGCCGCAAGGTCATTCTGGATGCGGTGCTCCAGGCCCAAGGCAAGGGTTGCGCGCCGGGCGTCCTGGGTGTCTGCATCGGCGGGGACCGCGCCACGGGCTACGAATTCTCCAAACAGCAACTGCTGCGCCGGCTCGACGACCGCAATCCCAACCCCGAACTGGATCGCCTCGAGCAGGACATCCTCGCCACGGCCAACAACCTGGGCATCGGCCCGATGGGCTTCGGCGGCCGCACCACGTTGCTGGCCGCCAAGCTTGGCGTGCTCAACCGCCTGCCGGCCTCTTATTTCGTCAGCGTCAGTTATATGTGCTGGGCCTGCCGCCGCCAGGGCGTGCTGCTCGGCCCCAAGGGCGAAATCCAAAAATGGCTCTATTAAGATTAAGATTAAGATTAGGATTAAGATTAGGATTAGGATGTAACGGGCTGTTCCCGCGCCGGGCTCCGGCAGGGAGGCATCGCCCGTCGTCGCTCCACCACTCCCACACTCCACCCCTACCCGCCCCATGACCACGCTCACTACCCCAGTTACTGAAGCCGCCATACGCGCCTTGAAGGTAGGCGATGAGGTCGCCATCACCGGCCTTTTGTTCACCGGGCGCGATGCCGTTCACAAGTACCTCTATGACGGAGGCCAACTCCCGCCCGGCGTCAGCCTCAACGGCGGCTTCCTCTACCACTGCGGTCCGGTGCTCATCCAGGATCCGCAAGGCATCTGGCAATGCCTCGCCGCCGGCCCCACGACTTCCATCCGCGAAGAACCCTACCAATGGCAGATTATCCGCGACTTCCACCTGCGCGGCGTCATCGGCAAAGGCGGCATGGGGGACAAGACCCTGGCCGCCTGCCAGGAATACGGCTGCGTCTATCTCCACGCCATCGGCGGCGCCGCCCAGGTCCTCGCCGAGCGCATCGTCAAAGTGCCCAACGTCTATTTCCTGGAAAAGTTCGGCGCGCCCGAGGCGATCTGGGAATTCGAGGTGGTCGCCTTTCCGGCGGTCGTGACGATGGACGCCCACGGCCACTCGCTGCACAAAGAAGTGCTCGCGGCCAGCCAGGCGGAGTTGGCGAAATACCTGTAGGAGTGGATTAGCGAGGCTGCGCCTCAGACCGCCTCTGGGATAGAGTCCCGATTCGGAATCGGGATTCATTGAGAATTGAGTATTGGGTATTGCTTATTGGTCATTGAGTCGGCAGTCCGAAAGTTCATGCGGTCCCGCGTGGCGGGACGGGCATTCTTCAATAACCAACGATCGTTTTTCTCCCGATTCGGAATCGGGACTCGATTCACCTAAAAGTCCCGATTCCGAATCGGGATTGCAATCGCAGCGAAACTTGGCCTGATTAAAACGAGTTTTGCCGGTCAGGAACTCTAGCGGGGAACATCGACAATAGATGCCATCTATTGTAATGGCCTTTCCTGGCGCACGCATTCACCGAGCATTGCCAGCAGGTCATCGACTCCCTAGGCTGGATTATCCTTAGACGCCTCTGCCGCCCCGGTGGCCTGTCCTGTCGGCGCGTCAATCAGTTCCACGCGGTGTTGATGACGCCCACCCTCGAACGGGGTCTCCAGCCAGATGCGCACCACCTCCCGCGCCGTTTCCAGGTCCACCAGCCAGGCCCCCAGCGCCAGCACGTTCGCATCGTTGTGCTGACGCCCCAGGCGGGCCGTTTCCGCATTCCAGCACAGCGCGCAGCGAACGCCTTTGACGCGATTGGCGACGATCGCCTCACCGTTGCCCGACCCGCCCAGCACCACCCCGCGTGCACATTCACCCCGCGCCACGGCTTCCGCCACCGGCCGGATGAACAGCGGGTAATCCACCGGCTCTTCGGAGTACGTCCCGAAATCGGTTACTGTGTGGCCCATCTGCCTCAGCCATTCGCGGATTTCCTCTTTGTAGCGAAACCCGGCGTGGTCCGAACCTATCGCAATTCTCATAGTGTCAGACTGCAATGATAAGCGATGGGATGCGTCGCCGTTGGCGGTCCGCGTCGCGGCCCAACAGCGCCCCTTCAGGGCGCGCTTGGCTTTGTAAACGGCTTCCCAGGGCATCGGCCTGACGGCCTCAGCCCTGGGCTGGGCTCTACCGGCCCTTCGGGCCGGAAACGCGGCCCATCCAATAGCACGGACAGTACATCGCTTATTTCCGCAATCAAGCAATAGTATTCTCAGCAGCCTGCCATGCCGGGGCGGGTTTCGCCAGCTTCATCGGCGCATCTCCCTTTGTCGGAGGGCGGACGTTCTCGGGGCGCCGACATTCCTGTCCGCCTGGGGTGCTGACCAAAGCCCAGGGGCGGACAAGAATGTCCGCGCTCCAATCGCCGAGAATGGGGGGGAGGGGCAAAGGTCAGATGCGCCCCAGCCTCATTCAGGGCAGTTCCAGGGGCTTGACGAGGCCGAGGGGCCGGTATCAATTATCGGCATCATTGTCTCATGCGTGCGATGCTGCTTCAGGCGCCGCGGCAACCGCTGCGGCAGGCGGAATTGCCCCCGCCCCGACCGGGGCCGGGCCAGTTCTTGATTCGCGTCCGGGCCTGCGCGGTCTGCCGAACCGACCTCCACGTGCTGGACGGCGACTTGCCCCGGCCCAAACTCCCGCTCATTCCGGGGCACGAAATCGTCGGCGCCGTGGCCGAGGCGGGCGAGGGCGCCCACCGCTTCCGGGTCGGCGACCGCGTTGGGGTGCCCTGGCTGGCCTGGACCTGCGGCGCCTGCCAATATTGTGCAGCCGGCCGCGAAAACCTCTGCGACCAGGCCCGCTTCACCGGCTACACTCAGGACGGGGGCTATGCCGAATACACCCTCGCCGACCAGCGGTTTTGTTTCCCCATCCCCGCCGGCTACTCCGATGTCGAGGCGGCTCCGCTGCTCTGCGCGGGTTTGATTGGCTATCGCTCGCTGGCCAAGACCGGCGCGGCCCGCCGGCTTGGCATCTACGGCTTCGGCGCAGCGGCCCACATCATCACCCAGGTTGCCCGCTTCCAGGGACGCGAGACCTACGCCTTTACCCGCCCGGGCGATACCCAGGCGCAACAGTTCGCCAGGTCGCTCGGGGCCGTATGGGCCGGCGACTCGACCACGCTGCCGCCGGCAAAGCTCGAGGCGGCCATCCTCTTTGCCCCAGCCGGCGAATTGGTCCCGCTGGCGCTCCAAGCCGTGGCCAAAGGCGGCATCGTGGTCTGCGGCGGCATTCACATGAGCGACATCCCCGCCTTCCCCTACGCCCTGCTTTGGGAGGAGCGCACCCTCTGCTCGGTCGCCAACCTGACCCGGCGCGATGCCGAGGAGTTCCTTGCCCTCGCGCCCCGCGTGCCTGTCCGCACCACCGTCGAAACGTTTCCCCTCGCCCAGGCAAATGACGCCCTCGAGCGCCTCCGCGCGGGGAGAATACATGGGGCGGCGGTCCTGGTGCCTTAAACTGCTTAATCTTAATCCTAATCTTAATCTTAATCCTAATCTCCCTCCTGCAACCAGTAATCAGATCCGGCTTTGATTAACCGTACGAGCATCGAAACAACTCTCCGTAGCCGCTCTTCGCCGGAGGCGACCACACTCGATTCACACCGGGCCCGCCGTGCCGGAGCAGCACATCCAGCGCCGGGGCATCCCGCCCAGGCGGGACCGACCCGCGCCCAGTGTCATCCCGCATCGCGGGACGGCAACGGCCGGGCCAGGTGAGCTTTCTGTTGCCTTCGGCAAGGTTCAGAACGCTCCAGGTATTGGCCCGATCCAATTGGTCGCGCGCGGCGACCGATTTGGGCAGTCCCGCATTGCGGGGGGGCTCGAGCCAGGCGATCCCGCCTCCCGGGACCGGAGATTCCTGATAAACCGCCAGTTTCTCCCGGTCGAAGCGGGGATTCGTTCGGCTTAAGATTAAGATTAGGAGTAAGATTAAGATAAAGGGCCAGAAAGGCCATCAAAAGAAGTGAGACGCCCCCCTGGTCATCGAGCCGCTTGACATGCCCCGGAGACGCCCTAGCTTGAATTCAATTGCGCGGATTAGATGACCCTGGCCATTGAAACAGTGGGTTTGACGCGGCGCTTCGGCAGCTTGTGCGCGGCGGACGCCATCAACCTCCGGGTCGAGCGCGGGACCTTCTACGGTTTCCTGGGCCCGAACGGGGCGGGAGAAATTGATCAAGCTCGGGGCGAAGGTGGCGCGCCATGCCCGTCACGTCATCCTCCAGATGGCGGAGGCGGCGGTGCCGCGGGAGTTGTTCCGGGCCATTCTGCAGGCCATTTGACCCACGTTGGAAATCAACGACTCAGGCCCGATTTCAGTTTCCGACTTTATTATCTGAGTACATTCACGGTGACCTGACATCCGCAAGAACCCCTGGACTTTGAGCGCCCCAACTGCCGCGACGAAGGCGCTCAGAACGAAAAATGAAGCCCCACATGAAAAGAGCAACGTGCCGAATCGGTGCCGCCGCGATGTTGGCGGCAATCACTGTTACCAATCCGCTGTTCGCCCAAGCCCGGCCGCGGGCGACCGGGCCCGGAGAACCCCCGCGATTTCGGGGCCCGCAAGGTCCGCAAGTGGTCTCGCCGGAGGCGGCCGCGGATCGCAAGGTGACGTTTCGCATTCTCGCCCCGAAGGCCGGAGCGGTGCGGCTGTCCGGCAGCGACATCCCCGGGAACAACCAGAGCGCCGCTATGACCAAGGCGACCAATGGCGTTTGGGAGGTCTCCCTGGGCCCGCTCCCGCCGGGCTATTACCGCTACAACTTCGACGTGGACGGCGTGCCCGTGATCGACCCGCGCAACCCCGCCACCAGCGAGTCCAACGCGAACACCTGGAGCCTGGTGGGGGTTCCGGGCGCGGATTTCATGGACACGCGGGATGTGCCGCATGGGGCCGTGGCAGCGGTCACGTATTACTCGACCTCGCTCAAGCGCTTCCGCCGGATGCACGTCTATACACCGCCCGGCTATGAGTCGGGCAAAGGCCGGTTCCCCGTCTTCTACCTGCTGCATGGCGCCTTCGATTGCGACGATTCCTGGACCTCGGTGGGCCGTGCCGGCTTCATCCTGGACAACCTGATTGCCGACAAGAAGGCCAGGCCGGTGGTGGTGGTGATGCCCGCCGGCCACACCGGCCCGTTCCGCTTTGGCGGCGTGCGGCCCCCGGTTGACGAGTTCGCGCAAGACTTTCTCAACGACATCATGCCGCACATCCAGAAGCATTACCGGGTTTACACGGACCGGAAGCACCGCGCGATGGCGGGCCTTTCCATGGGCGGCGGACAGACCTTGAGCATCGGCATTGCCAACCTGGAGAAGTTCGCCTACCTGGGGGTGTTCAGCTCGGGCGTCTTTGGCATCACGGGCGGCGGGCCGGGGGGCGCCCCGCAGGGGCCCAGTTTCGAGGAGCAGCACAAGGCGGTGCTGGACGCCGCCAAACTGAAGCAAGGGCTCAAGCTCTTCTGGTTCGCGACCGGTAAGAACGACTTCCTCGTCGAGACCTCCCGGGCCACGGTGGCGATGTTCAAGAAGCACGGCTTCGACGTGGTTTACCGCGAGACGGAAGGCGCGCACACGTGGCTCGTGTGGCGGCAATACCTCAACGAATTCGCCCCGCTCCTGTTCCGGTAGAGGCAGAAGGCCCGTTGCACCGCAGCCGGCAAGATTCAAGCCTACGTATGGGCATGAAGCAGCCGTTGGACATTGGAAAGCTCACAAAGCAAATCCCAAGGCTCAACGCCAGGACGGCCAGCGGCCAGGATGACCTCAGACCCCCAGGGCCGATTGGCCACAAAATGGGCCTCAGACCGGGCCGCTGGGCGTGCCAAAACCGGCGGCTGGTGCTTCGCAAGCAGCCCCTCCGCTGGGCCAGGGCTGCCAGCCCGCCGACCGAATTTTTCATCGAGTTCCCTGCCCATCATGCCCGCCCGGGAGATGTAAACGTCGGGCATGTTGCCGCTGAATTTCCATCCGTACCGGCAGCACAGTTCCTGCCGACTCACCTCGGAGGCCTAATAGGTGGATGAGCCGTGGCGGAATAAATGCGGATAGACTGACTTTTTCAAAACCCTCAAACCGAGGCGTTTGAGAAACATCCGCTCAATTCTCAATTCACCTAAAAGAAGCGCCCGCTCGGCGCGCCCGCGCCGGCCTTCCCGCTCACCGCGGCGACGTTTTGTTAGCTCCATCGCATCCAGGCCTGGGCCCCCACGCCGAGTCATCGCTTGACATGCCCCGGAGACGCCCTAGCTTCAATTCAATTGGGCGGATCAGATGACTCTGGCCATTGAAACAGTCGGTTTGACGCGTCGCTTCGGCAGCTTGTGCGCGGTGGATGCCATCAACCTCCGGGTGGAGCGCGGGACCTTCTACGGCTTCCTGGGCCCGAACGGGGCGGGCAAATCCACGACGATCAAAATGCTCACGGGGCTGCTGGCGCCCAGCGCCGGCGCCATGCGCCTGCTGGGTGAGGACTTGAGCGACCTGGAAAAGTCACGGGAGGTGAAGCGGCGCCTGGGGGTGGTGCCGGAGAACCTGAGCCTGTTCGAAAATCTCACCGGGCGCGAATTCCTCACCTTCATCGGCCGCATGTTCCTGCTGCCGGCGCCGACCATCCGCGAGCGCACCGCGGAGTTGCTGGCCATGATGGGCCTGGAAAACGAGGAGAAGAAGCTGGCGCTCGAGTACTCGCACGGCATGCGCAAAAAGCTCGCCCTGGCGGCGGCCCTGCTGCCCAATCCCGAACTGCTCTTCCTGGACGAACCCTTCGAGGCCGTCGACGCCGTCGCCTCGCGCGTCCTGCGCGACACCCTCAAGCGGGTAGTCCAGCGCGGCGCCACCGTGTTTCTGACCTCGCACGTGCTGGAGATTGTCGAGAAGCTCTGCACCCACGTCGGCATCATCGCCCAGGGCAAATTGGTCCATCAAGAGGCGATGGACGAGTTGCGGCGGAACGGCTCGCTCGAGGAGCGCTTCCTCCAGATCGTCGGCGCCGGACAAGTCGAGCGGCAGAAACTGAGCTGGCTGGAAGCCGAGGCGTGAACTGGGAACAACTCAAGGCCATTCTGTGGCTGCGCTGGCGGCTGAGCCGCAACCAGTTCACCCGCGCCGGTTCGCTCAACGCCGTGCTGGCGGTGCTCTGGCTCGTCATCCTGGCCGTGGGGGCCACCGGCCTGGGCCTGGGCGGCCTGATTGGAGGCTGGTTCGCGGGCAGACATGCCGCGCCCCAGGTCTTGCTGCTCGTGTGGGACGCGGCGGTGCTTGTCTTCCTTCTCATCTGGGCCAGCGGCTTGATGGTGGAAATCCAGCGGTCCGAGAGCATCGACCTGCCTAAGCTGCTGCACCTGCCGGTGACGCTGCGACAGGTGTTCGTTTTCAACTATTTGGTGTCGCATCTCACCCCGAGCACAGTGCTGGCCCTGCCGGCCATGCTCGGGCTGTGCGCCGGGCTGGCGCTGGGTGGCGGACCCGCCCTGGCGCTGCTGGTGCCTCTGGTGCTGGGGTTTATCTTCTCGGTCACCGCCTGGACCTACTGCCTGCGCGGCTGGCTGGCGGCGCTGATGGTCAACAAACGCCGGCGGCGGGCGATCATCGTGTGGGTCACCTTGCTCTTCGTCCTCGTCTGTCAGCTCCCGAACCTCGTCTTCAACTCGCCCATGTTTCGCTCCAGAATCAACCGGCCGCGCCCAGGGCAGCCCACGCCCGTCCAGCCGGCCAGCACCTTTGCCCCCGGCAGAGAATTCGCCCTGCCGCAGGTCTTCCTGGACGCGCACCTGGCGGTGCCGCCCGGCTGGCCCGGTTACGGCGCCATGGCCCTGAAACAGCACAACCCCTGGCCCGCCCTGGGCGCCACCGCCTTAAGCTGGCTCATCGGCGTCCTGGGCTTGCGCCAGGCCTACCGCCTCACGCTCCGCTTCTACCAGGGCCAGGAGGGCCGCGGCCGCCCCGCGCGGACTGCGCCCAGCCCTGCCCCGCCAGACGCCGCGCGGCCGCGCCGGCCTTTGCTCCTCGAACGCAGTCTGCCCGGTCTGCCGGACGACATTGCCGCCCTCACCCTGGCGCTGTTCCGCTCGTTGACGCGGGCGCCGGAGCTCAAGATGGCGTTCATCATGCCGGTGGTGATGGGCGTCTTGGGCGCCTCGATGTACTTCACGCGCTCCAAACAGCCAATACCGCATGACTGGGCCGGTTTTCTCGCGACCGCGGTGGTGGTGTTCGCCGTCTTCTCCATGGTCCCGACTATGGGCAATGCGTTCGGCCTGGACCGAGACGGTTTTCGCTCCCTGGTCCTGCTGCCCACTCCACGCCACCATATCCTGCTGGCAAAAAACCTCTCTTTCCTCCCTTTTGTCGCGGTCGTGGCCCTGTCCCTGCTGACCTTGGCCGGGGTGCTGATACGGATGTCCTGGGACGCGTACCTGATGGCCCTGCTGCAAGCGCCCACTGCCTTCCTGGTCTTCTGCCTGTTGTGCAATATCTCTGCCGTCATGGCCCCCTTCCGCATGGCGCCCGGCAGTCTCCAGATGAAAAAACCCAAACCGCTGCTGTTCCTGGTAATTTTCCTGAACCTCCTCGTGCTGCCGCTGGTCATGCCGCTGCTCCTCATCCCGCCGGCACTTCAACTCCTGTTTTCCAGCCAGCACTGGGTCCCTTGGCTGCCGGTGAACCTGCTGGCCGCCGCCGGCACCCTGGCCGGCGTCGCCTGGCTCTATCGCGGCCTGCTCCCGCTCGAAGGCCGCCTCCTCCGACGCCGCGAGCAAGCCATCCTCCAGGAAGTGACCCAGGAAGTCGAATAGCCCATCAGTGAGTCAAACAACTCAAGTACATCAAATAAGTTACACAGGTTGAAAAGATTACTTGGCGAGGCTGCGCCTCAGACCACCTGTGGAATCGAGTCCCGATTCGGAATCGGGATTCATTGAGCATTGAGTATTGAGTATTACTTATTGGTCATTGAGTCCGCAGTCCGAAAGTTCATGCGGCGTCATCCGCGGGCATTCTTCAATAACCAATGATCGTTTTTCTCCCGATTCGGAATCGGGATTCAATTCACCTAAAACAAGCGCTGGCCCAGCGCACTTTTGCAATCGCAGCGAAACTTGGCCTGATTACAACGAGTTTTGCCGGTCAAGCACTCTAGGCTGCATTATGAGAGCAGGCAAAGCCCGAGGTCCAACCTCCCCTGCTTCTCCATCCCTTATCCCCCATCTTCGTTCCCCCCCCCTCGGCACTCCCCCCTCGCCGCTCGTCACCTTTCACTTCTCGTCCACAAACTCGATCTCGCTGATGGTCGGTCCTTCGGTCGCCTCGAGGATGTTCAGGCGCAATTCCTGAGCCGTGAGCGGGGGGAACTCCCGCGAAAACTCCTGGCCGAGCGTCGTGCCGGCGAAGATCGTCTGCCACTCCTGCCCTTCCTTGCGCTGGAGCTCGAAGCGCTGCACCCGGCCGGCGTATTCCTCCCGGATGCGCACCCCGGTCAGCCGCCTCGGGCGGCCGAGGTCCACCGCAATCCAGGCCTGCCGCGTGCCCGCATCGGTCGCCCAGCGCGTGGCCGGGTCGCCATCGAAAGCCTTGTCGGCCGTGTATTCCTCCATGTTCTGGAAGACATTCGAGGCGGAGGCCTTGACGCTGCCCGGCATTCCCACCGGCTCCAGGTCCATGGCGGAGCGGTCGAGTTCGAGGCGCACGATGGTGTCAATCTCCTGCCGGGCCGGCGGCGGGCGCAAGGTCTCCGCGCCGCGCACGGGCGGGGAAGATGCCTGAGGTCCAAGCGCAATGGTCACCTGGCCGCCGGCCTGGCTGACCTTGGCCGAACCGCCGGTCAACACCAGGCTGCCGACAATCCTGGCGGGAATGTCCGGCAAGGTAACCGTGTCCGCCGCGGGGCGCAGCAGGTGGACGAAGATGCTGTTGCCTTTGCGTGTGCTGGCGACCGCTCTGCTGGGCTTCCACGGCCCGCCCCGCGTCCCATACACGCTTTCGCCGTAGCGTTTGAGCCAGGCGCCCATCTCCTGCAGGCGCTCCGCCTGGCGCGGTTCGATGCGGCCATCCGGCATCGGGCCGACGTTGAACAGCAGGTTGCCGTCGCCGCCGGCGCAGAGCACCAGCGTCTGGATGCATTCCTGGAGCGATTTCATCTCATCGCCCGGCTTCCAGGCCCATTGGTGGCAGATGGTCATGCAGGTCTCCCAGGGCCGCTGGTTCTGGAACTTGCCGACGCGCTGTTCCGGCGTGTCGTAGTCGCCCCGTGCGCCGCTGCGGTCGTTGACGATGATGTCCGGCTGCAGCGCGCGGACAAAATCAATGAGGCCCTGCCCGCGCTGGACGCTGAATTCCTGCGGCACATCGAACCACATCACCAGTAGCGGGCCGTAGTTGGTGATCAATTCGGACACCTGCGCCCGGAGATACTGCTCGTAGCGGTCCAGGTTCGAGGTCTCCCGCCGGACCGAGCCGCCCGGGCTGGTGAGGGGAAAATCCGGATGGTGCCAATCGGTGACTGAGTGATAGGTGCCGAAGGCCAGGCCTTGGCCCCGGCAGGCCGCGGCCAACTCCTTCACCACGTCGCGCCCGAACGGCGAGCGCATGATGTTATGGTCCGTCTGCTTGGTGTCCCACATGCAGAAACCGTCGTGGTGTTTCGTGGTGAACACCAGGTACTTCATGCCGGCGTCCCGGGCGATCTTCACCCAGGCCTCCGCGTTGAAATTCGTGGGATTGAATCGCTGGTAAAGGGTGTCGTATTCCGCAATCGGAATCTCCGCCCCGCGCGACCAGCCGATTTCGGTGCCCTTGAGGCTCACCGGCCCCCAGTGAATGAACATGCCGAAACGGGCCTCCCGCCACCACTCGAGCCGGGCGGCATTTGCCGGCGCGCTCGCCGGCCCCGCCGCCACGACCGGTGATTCCACGAGATTCGACGCCAGGCCGCCCGCCAGCGCCCCAACCAGCAACAGAGCTTTCATGAATTGGCCTTCATTCATCCGCCTCTTTATAGCTCCGCGCCGCAAAGAGGCAAGTCCTTTCGCCAGGGAAGCTGCCGGCGCCTGCCCCCGCCCGCGCCCACGCATCTCCGCCTGCGGGCCGTGGCCCGGCCAACAATTTCACTTGCGCCGCGCCTCGGTCACCTGTAATTTCCTGTACCTGCTTGGGTGCACCCATAGCTCAATTGGATAGAGCATCTGACTACGGATCAGAAGGCTGCAGGTTCAACTCCTGCTGGGTGCGCCAGGGATTGGTGCCTGTGCTGCACAAGCACGACTTGGTGATCATGGACAATCTGGCTACACACAAGATTGCCGGCGTCGGGCAAGCTATTGAGAGCGTGGCAGCCCACCTGCTGTACCTCCCGCCCTATTCGCCGGATTTCAACCCCATCGAAAACATGTGGAGCAAGATCAAGCAGATCCTGCGCAGCGCTGCCCCGCGGAGCCAGGACCAACTCATGGAAGCCACACGCGCTGCCTTCAACGCTATTTCAACTGCCGACTGCCGCAGTTTCTTTTTACACGCCCGTTACGCTACATGATTTATGGAAGCGCTGTAGGGGCTTGACCGTTGGCCGGAGCGACACGCCGGTGGGTGATTACTCGCCGCCGAATGCCTTTCCAGGCAAGATCGAGCACATCACCCTGCGCTGAGGGAATCGCGCGGACGCTGGGTATCCCGATCAGACGAGTGCCTGCTGGAAGTCGGCGATGATGTCGGCCGTGTTCTCAAGGCCGATGGGAATGCGGGTGTAGGGGTCGGGAATTCCGCGCGCCGGTTCCGGCCCCCGATAGCCGACCAGCGTGACCACATCGGAAGGACGCGGACCTTTTCTCCCTGCGGTTTCGCTGAGCGCCACGTCCGGAACCGTCCTATTTCTTCTCGACGATCCAAATGTTCTTGAAAAAGATCGGGTGACCGTGGGCTTGAAGGTAGATGGACGCCGGTTCCGGGCTTTCCGCAATCCCGCCAGGCGTCGAACCCTTGATCTCTACATCATCCAAGATGGTGACGCCGTTGAACTTCACCGTGCAGCGGCCGAGTTTTGTCTTCCGACCGGCGGTGTCGTAACGGGCAGCCGTGAAATCAATGTCGTAGGTCTGCCACGTCAAGGGCGGGTAGCACATGTTAATCGCCGGTGTCACCTGCGCATAGAGGACGCCGCAATCGTGCTGGCCCATCACGACGCCGAAGGAATCCAGAATCTGGATTTCGTAACGCTGCTGCAAATAGACGCCGCTGTTGGGACGCTGGTAGATGGTTTGGGTCTCGGGCATGTAAGAGATCATGAACTCGACGTGCAGCGTGAAGTCCTGGAACTTCCGCTTCGTAGTCGCGCCGCCGGCCGAGGTAATCCATTTCTGCGGTGTCATACGGGCGCCCGGTTGCCATTCGTCGGAATTTGAGCCATCGAAAAGGACAATGGCGTCGGCTGGAGCGGGAGTCCCGAGGGTCGGACTGCGCCGTTTGACGCGCTTCAACTCGAACTTCCGGCCGGTGTCGGTCTGGCCGGCGATGGTCTGGCCGTCGCAAACTCCTCGGTACACCTGGTCAATGACCACCCTTTCGCCTTCGAGGCGGGCGTCGGCGGGCGTGCTGGTATCGGTGCTGGGGGCTTTCTGGATAATCGTCCTTCCGTCCCAACCGTCGCCCGGCAGACCGCCGGCAAAGAACATCGTGCGGAACGCGCCATGGCCCAGGGCGCGGACCTGTGCGCCAAGCTTGGCGCCGGCGTCGGCATATTCACCCTGGAATTTGAAGTCCGCGTCGGTGTGCTCCGGGTCGCTATAAACCTTCATCTCCGCCGCTTTGACCGCCGGTTCCGCAGCGGCCAGCGCACTGGCCGCGAGCAATCCGATGACTCCGCTGAGAAGTTTCATGCGCCAATGCTATAGCCGAAACCTCCGGAGACCAAGACCGTTTGTGGCCTACGGCGTGGTCCCGTTACCGAGGGGCGGCGTCGCGCTGGATGACGGCCTGAACAATGGCGTCGGCCAGGGCTTTCATCCCCCGGTCCCCGGGGTGTCCGGCGACGCCATCGTGCGTGAAGGCTCGTTCCGAGCGCGCTGCGTTGGCGGGGTCCCGGCCGAGCGGGCCGGCGTCGACGAAAATGCCGCCAGCCTCCTCACATGCCTCCCGGAGAACCTGGTCCTTGGCGGCATCAGCCCAGAAACAACTGCGCACCACCACCAGCGGGTGGCGTTTCCCCAGGGCACATCTCAGTATGTTCATCATGCCTGACTTGAACTTGGCCTTGGCCTCCGCGGAACCCAGCTCGGGCACGTTCTCGCCGATGGCCAGAACGACCAGGTCGGGGTCGAAAGCAAACGCGTCCTTCAGTTGCCCGTCCACGTCATACGTCGCGTAGTTGCGCTCAAAATCCGCAATGTTCCTGACCATGATCCTCGGTGTGGACCCGGCCTGCCGGGCAATGGCGCTGGTGACGAGATGGACGTAGTCCTGGTCCTCGGAACTGGCCGCCATGCCCCAGTTCCCGGTCCAGCCTATATCGGCTTTGGGCCCGTGAAGGGTGATGCTGTTGCCCAGAAACAGGATTCTGCGGATGGCCGAGGGCTTGACCTCGGGCTCGCCAATGACCGGAAACATCGAGATCCGGAATTTCGTGCAGCCATACGGAATGAGCGTAATTGGCTCCGCCGGTTTCGAGCGGGCCGCGGGCAGGAGCGGCAGGCTGGGGGCTTTTGGGTCAGGGTCCCAGGCGATTTCGACCGCGTTGGCTCGCAGCTTGAGCGGCGCGTTCAGGGGCCAGTCCCATCGGGCAGGCATCGCTGCACGTTCGACCGCCAAGCCTGGGTCTTGCACATCCAGGGCGATTCGCCAACGGGCGGACGGATCCGGCGTGTTCTCATCCGTGGTGTCCGGAATGGGCAGCGCGAAGAGCAGCGGGCCGTATGAAACCGAGGCGTATGGAACACCCCGGGTGCTGGTTTCCTCCGGGATCGTTACTGGTGTGGCCCGGTGCGCGCCATCATAAGGCGGGCCCGAGGCGGCATCACGTCCCCTTTGCACGCTCGGGGTCATGGGCAGCCGTAACTGGACGGTGTCGCCGGGTTTCCAGCTTCGGCTGACGCGGGCAAAGCCGCTGGCGTTCGGCTCGACCACAACCGTTTCGCCGTTCACACTCAGAGCCGGAGCGGTACACCAGCCGGGAATGTGAAGCTCCAGCGGGAAGGCTGTCTCGCGCGCGGGCTGCACCGAGATGTCAATGGTGTCGTTGAAGGGATAATCGGTTCGGCAGGTAATCACAATCGGCACCCGGTCGCCCGCCAGTGCCGTCACGCGGCAGGGGCTGTAGCAAACTGCGGCCAGGCCGTTGTCATAGGTGGCCATCCATATATGCGTGACAAACCAGGGCACAATGCGGTTGAGCGCAGCGGTGCAGCAGAGTGGGGCGTGTTTGGGGCGGTAGGAGCCGCCACTGGCCCTGGGCCCATGGGGAAAGTCCGGCGAGAGGTTGGCGAACCGGTTGGGACTTTGGAAATAAACGTGGGACTTGAAATCACGCGACACCGTGGCCGGCCCCGCATTGAAGAACGCCCGTTCGAGCCGGTCGGCCATCCGGCCTTCCCCGGTTACCAGCAGCAAGCAGACTTGGCTCCAGACATACCCCGCCACATCGCAGGTCTCACTGCCGCGAAAGGCGCCTGTGGGGCTATACCACTCGTCCGCGACCGGCACGCCGTAGGGTTGCATAGCAACGCGCTCGAGCAGGTCATGCCAGCCGACAGCCGCTTCGAGGTAGCGCCGGTCGCCGGTCCACAGGTAGGCCACGAGCCAAGGCGTGGTGCTTTCGATGAATTCGACCACGTGGGCGTTGTCCACGGTGGTGCCTGGCTTCAGGTCTGGCGCTTTCCGATAGCGGTTCAACGTCGGCAGAAGCTGCCCCTCTTTCATGAACATGGCGTCCAGCGCCGCCGCGATGCCCCGGTTGCCCGTCCAACAGTAAGTGTCAAACGCCGGCCAGGGATTCGACAGGTTGCCGGGAATCGACCGCAAGCAGTCGGGGTCGCTGCCGTAGGCCGCTTCGAGCGCTTCCAGGACGTGTTTGTCACCTGACCCGGCGTAGAATCCGGTCATGGCGCGCCCGAGCAGGCCACAGGCCCAGAGCGGCCAACCCTCCAAGGCGGCGGTGACCGCTTTCCGGTCTCCGGCATTGTGCCGGTCCAGCCACCAAAGAAACAGCAGGCTGTTGGTGTTCATGTGATCGGCCACGGCGCAGAGCCGCCTTTGTGCCTGTTGGATCAGCGCTGGGTCGTGCAGGGCGAAGCCCAGACGGGCCAGGCCATCAAACCAGTAACCGCCGCCTTCATAAGGCCAGGCCCCCTTGTACCAGAGGAGCCCTTCGCCGCTCATCTTGTGGTCGGGAGCCCAGGCCCGCTTGAACTCGTCATCATACTCATCCATGTGGCCGGTAAAGCCGTCCCGCGCGGCCAGGCACCAGTCGCGCAACCAGCCGGCAGGTTCGACGGCCCCAGGAGGCAACGGCAGGAAGGCCGCACGTGTTGGCGGCTCGAAGGGCCGCGCATAATTGACGCGGACCGCAGGGGCCAGCGTGGCTGGCGAGCCGGCTGAGGACGCGTTCAATGCTGCGACCGCGGTGACAGCAATCAGGGCCAATCGTGGGAATGGGCTGTTCATTCTGTGGTTGGCCTCAGTCCGCCGCTCGAGCGCCTTCGCGATAGGCCCGCTTTGGCACCGGACGGTTGACATGGAAAACGGAGAGCTCGCGGATAGTGACCGGAGCGACACTCTCTTGCACGGTGAGGCGGACAGCCTGCACGGAGGTCGAGGGAATGGGAATAATCTGGCGGCTGCCCACCTGCGTGCCCAGTGCGAGAGCCGTCCAATTACCATCGGCACGCCGGCGTTCGACCAGGAATTTCCGGATGCGTTCCCCACCGCGGATGTCCTCGCGCAGAACGATATGATCGATAGTCGTCTCGTCACCCAAATCGAGGGATAGAGTGTTTCCCTCGCCTCGGGTGGTGAAAAGCGGCCTGGCGAAGCGCTGGCGGATTTCGTCGCCAAACTCCTGGAGCCGCTTCATCTGCGCGGCGGGCACTTCACCGTGGATGTCGGGGGTGGCGTTGAGCAGCAGATTCACGCCGCGGCCAACCGACATATAATAGATTTCGACCAGGTCATCCAGGCTGAGAATGCGGCGGTCGCTGCCTTCACTCCAAAACCAGTTCGGGCGCAGAATGGACACGTCGCATTCCGCCGGACACCAGGTATTGCCGGTGGGACTGCCCGCGCCTTCCTTGGGCGTCTCGCCCGGTTTCCAATCAATCGTGTTCCAGCACGGGTAAGGGGCGAAGCCGTGCTCGGTGCCCACCCAGCGCGAGCCGCCGGCGCGCCGTCCCTGGAAAGCAATGATCCCGGGCGAGAGCTTATCGATCAGGTCGTTGATCGGGACGATATTCCCCCCATCGAACCACATCTCGAACATCGGGCCGTACCCGGTCAGGATTTCCGTAAGCTGTTGGCGATAGACCTCATTGTAGGCGGCCTGCTTCTCCGGGGAGGGCACGCGTCCGCCGTCTCCAGCGCCCTGCGTATCGTCGCGCGGACACAGATAGACGCCCAGGCGCACGTCTCTGGCCTGGCAAGCCTTGGCCAGTTCGGCGAGCATGTTCCCCCGCCCCTGTTTCCAGTGCGAGGTTCTGAGGGAATAATCGGTCGTCTTGGTCTGCCAGGCACAGTAGCCGCCCACGTGCTTGGCCACGAAGATCATGTACCCGGCGTTGGCGGCCTTGACCGCCTCTACCCATTGATCGGCGCTGAATCGGTCAGGATTGATCTGATCGCGCGGTGTGGAACGGTTGTCCCCTTCGCCGCCCTGGTAAACGTTCGGTGCCCAGTGAAAGAAGAGGCCCACGCCCGCCTCGTGCCAGGCGACCTGCTGCGGCGTGGGCACCGGAAGAAGGACGGGGAACTCTCCCGCGTTGGTGGCCAAGGCCCAAGCGCAGAGGCTGATGGTGAGAAAGAATCGTGTTGGCATGGTGAATTCACATTTTTCGCATGAGCGGTATCAACTCCGGGCCATTGGCGGCGGCGGATCGCTCGACGGGTTCAGACACGGACATGATATGGCTCATGCTCATAGGATCAGCGGGACTCCCGGCGGTTGAACAGCGCGAAACCGAAGGAGCCGATGGGGATTTCCTGGAATTGGATCATCCGGGACTTGGCCAGGGTGCAAACGGCTCTCAAGGGATGAATCCGCAGTCCTTGAGCCAAGCCACGAAACTCTCTTTCCAAAGGGTTGCGGATTCACCACGTCCGTCACCCAGGTCAAAGCCATGGCCGCCTTTGGCAAAGAGGTGCAACTCGACTCGCCCGCCGGCCTTGAGCACCGTTTGGGAAAAATCCAAACAACGGTTGACCGGCGTCAGCTTGTCATCAATGGCGTTCATGATGAACAACGGCGGCAGGGGTCTTGTCTGCGCTATCATCTCGCCGAACTCCTCCCGGAGCCAAGGGTAAAACAATCCCGCGAAATTGACGTTCCCGCTGACCGGGTGGGCGGCCTCGGCCGGTTCAGGGCGAAAGACCGTGTTGAACGCCAGGTTGCCCCCGGCCGAGAACCCGCAGATGCCGATTTTATTCGGGTCGAGATTCAATTCGGCCGCGTGGGAGTGAAGGATGCGGATGGCCTGGCGAGCGTCGGCAAACACTGCCGGAAGATAGACATCCCAAGGGTACTTCCGGTCGTCGCCTTCCGCGCCGTTGTTGGTGCGGTACTTGAGCACGAGCGAGGTGATGCCCCTGGGTTTCAGCCACAGTGCAAGATCATGCCCTTCCCGGTCCAGCCACACCTCGCGATACCCGCCGCCCGGGCAGATCACCAGGCCCACGCCGTTAGCATCGGCTTTTGCCGCCTGGTGAATGCTGTAGGTTGGCTCGGCGACGTAGCTGAAAACCCGGTTTGACCCCGACGGCGAGCCTTTGGAGGTCTGGTTGGTTCTAACGGTCTCCTTGACATCGTAGTGGATAGCATTCTTGAAATCCGCACCTGGCCACAGAGGCCTTTCTTCCGGCAGTTCGGCGGAAAGCACGGCGGTGCAGAGGAAGAGCGCGGGCAGAACCGCGCACTGCGGATTCCGAAAAGGGCTTGAATGATGCGCCATGCCCGGAGGATTTGGGAAAGGCCTTCATGGGTCAAGCAGATGTTCGAGTTTTCGAGGCGAAGTAACCGGCATTGACCAAGGAGCGGGGCGGCGCTACAAGGCAGCCATGAAATGGGTCCTGTCTGTCTGCCCGAGAATGCGCTTCTACCTGTGCCTCGCAGCCGCCTTATCGGCATTCAGCAGCCCAGCCGGGGAAGCGTCGCTGGCCGAGCCCAGAATGATCTTCCTGGACAACGGCGAAGTTCGCATCGGCATGGATCTGGCCCTCGGGGGCGCGGTGACCTTCATTTCCAGCAAAGACCATCCGGGCAACATCATCAACAGCGCCGACCTGGGACGGCAGATACAGATGTCGCATTACTCCGGCCCCTGGCCGTTCGAGGTCGGCGACAAGAAGCCAAATCCGGCCTGGGGAGGCTTGGGCTGGAACCCGATTCAGACCGGCGACTGTTATATGAATCCCGCGAAGGTGATCGAGCATCGCGATGACGGCAAGGAACTCTATATCAAGTGCATCCCCATGCAGTGGCCGCTCAACAATGTTCCCGGGGACTGCCTCTTTGAAACCTGGACGACGCTGGAAGGGCCGCTTATCCACATGCGTTACCGCTGCACCAACCAGCGCGCGGACAAGACCGCCTACCGGCCTTGTTCCCAGGAACTGCCCGCCGTTTATACAATCTCGAGGCTGTGGCGCTTGATGGCCTATACCGGCAATAAACCTTTTACCGGGGACGCGCTTACCCACGTCACGAACGACTGGAGGAAACCGTGGCCCTGGACCCGGTTTGTGGCCACGGAGCGCTGGGCGGCGTTGGTGGACAATGACGGCTGGGGATTGGGCGTATTCAAAGACGACGACGGCGAATTTCACGGCGGGATTTACGGGGATAGGCGATCCGATGATCCCAAGGACGGCTCCACGGCATACGTGGCCCCCATCCACGTGGAGAACTTCGATTACAACATCGTTTACGAACACCGAACTGAGTTCATGGTCGGCGGGCTGGCTGACATTCGCAGACGCTTTAACGACCTGGCGACCCGAACACCGCCCGCCTGGCGCTTTGCCAAAGACCGGCAGCACTGGACGGCGCACGGTGCCACTGATCAGGGCTTCCCACTGAACGGTGAGTGGCGAATCAAGTTCGGTGCGAATAATCCGCGCCTGGAAAGCGCCGTTCAATGCTGGCGAGCCGAAAGCGCCCCGACGCTGGAGCTGGAGCTAGCCTATAAAGGACCGACGTCGGCGGCACGGGTATTGTGGAAGCGCCTCGACGACGATAGGTGGGACATCAATAGGAGCGTCGGCATGGAGCTGAACCCCGATGGCCAGTTCCGTGTGTACCATCTCAACCTTGCACGCTCGCTCGAATACCGGGATTTGATCGTCGGCCTGGCCATTGAACTGGTATCTCAGCCGCATCCTGGGAAGGAGATGGCCATCAAGTCGATTGTGTTCTCACGATGACGAGGCTGCACGAACTCCTGGGCACCGAGTTGCCGATTATTGAAGCACCGATGGCTGGCGTGCAAGGCAGTGCGCTGGCGCTGGCGGTCTGCCAGGCCGGCGGGCTGGGCTCATTGCCTTGTGCGATGCTCAGTTCGGAGGCGATGCGCAAGGAAGTGGCGTCGATCCGGATGCAAACCAGCCGGCCCTTCAACGTGAATTTCTTTTGCCATGCTCCGCCAGAACCCGATCCGGAGCGGGAAAGGGCGTGGCGAAACCTGCTCGCGCCTTACTAGAACGAGTTCGGAATCGCCCCGGAGGCCGTGGTGGCCGGGCCCGCGCGTGCTCCCTTCTCCCGCGAGGCTGCCAACGCGCTGGATGAATTCAAGCCGCCTGTGGTGAGCTTTCATTTTGGATTGCCAGCGCCCGAACTGTTGGCGCGCGTGAAGAGCTGGGGCTCGGTGATCCTCTCGTCGGCAACGACCGTTGAGGAGGCGCAATGGCTCGAAGCGCGGGGCGTTGACGCGATTGTCGCTCAAGGACTTGAGGCTGGCGGCCACCGGGGGCATTTTCTGTCCGCGGATCTGACCGGGCAAATGGGCACGCTCGCGCTGGTGCCCCAAATCGCGCGGGCCGTGAGGGTCCCGGTCATCGCCGCTGGCGGCATCGCGGATGCGCAAGGGGTTGCCGCGGCCCTGGCGCTCGGCGCCGTCGGCGTCCAACTTGGCACGGCTTACCTGCTTTGTCCGGAAGCAACCACCAGCGCGGTCCATCGTGCAGCGCTCAGGAGCGAAGCTGTGCGCCATACCGCGCTGACGAACCTGTTCAGCGGTGGGGTGGCCCGCGGCATCGTCAACCGGGTCATGAGAGAGTTGGGGCCGATGAACGAGGTCGCGCCCCGTTTTCCTCTGGCGGCAGTTGCGATGGCGCCCTTGCGCGCGGCGGCAGAAAAGCGCGGGTTGGGTGATTTCTCGAACCTGTGGGCCGGCCAGAACGCCAACGATTCGAAGCCGATACCGGCTGCTCAACTCACCCGTGCGTTGGCTGCCAGGTTGTAGTTGGGAGGCGGGTCCCGCTATTCGCGAACCAGCACGGCCGGGCGCTTGCCGGCATGACGATGAATCGCTTCACCCAGCCAGGCGATAGTTTGGCCCAGGTCCTTCATGTTTCGCGCCGCTTCGTCGTCCTTCGCCACCTCGCCCTTCTCCCGGCCGAAGCCGAGGTTCCAGTATGTGGAGCCTGGGACAATGGCGCCCGACATGAGGAACATGTGGTTCATCGTGTCAAAAGCATGGGTACCGCCGCCGCGCCGGACGGCCACTACGGCCGCTCCGATTTTCCCTCGGAACAGCCCGCCATTGGCCAGCGCGACCAACCCGGCGCGATCCAGCAGCGCCTTCATTTCGGCGCTCACGTCGGTAAAGTAGGTCGGCGAACCAAGGATGATCGCGTCAGCGGCGACCATTTTCCCGAAGCATTCGTTAAAAAACGCGTCGTTTTGGCAGCACCGGGAATCCTTCGTATCGAAGCAGTGGTAGCACGCGCGGCATCCGCGGATGGGCGCGCTCCCGACCTGGATGAGTTCGGTGTCCCAGCCGGCGGCGGCCAGTGGCGCCAACACCTGTTTCAGGAGCATCTCGGTATTCCCGCCCTTGCGCGGGCTCCCATTGATGGCAACAGCTTTCATAATTCAAACCTCAGAGCACTGGGGATTCAGCTTGGGTTTGAGCCGCGTGTCAATGATGAACCACAGCCAACCGGCGGGCTGCGTCCGGATTCTCGACATGGCCCTGCGGGCAAACCCGAACATCCTGGAGTGCGAGAAATGACATTCAGTCCGAGGCCGAAATTTACCCTGGTTTTGCCCTGCCGAGTTATTCCCGCAGTATCCCGCAGTGTGCCGCACTTCAGTTTTTGCCCAGAAAACGCGCGATTTTCCAAGGGAAATCGAGCCTTCATCTGACTACGGACCAGAAGGTTGTAGGTTCAACTCCTACTGGGTGCGCCATTTTTTCTCATTATTTACTAAACGGTATCGAGAACCGTGAGTGACGTTCCGATTTCTGATTCGGCTGTGCCGAGAACCCCGTCGCTCCGATCACCATGCCGGGCCGTCCCCGCGTAACCCATGGCCCTCACGGCTACCCAAGGCAAGCTGCGCGGCTTCCCTGCTGAGCAGGCCTGGGCGAGGCAATTTGCGTGACCAAGAAGCGCTTATATATTGGGGCGCAGCTTTGAGCGATCCATTCACAAACGAGATCGAGCACTTGACTGGCCGCCTCGACGCGATCATTCGGGAGCAGGCGGGGGAGCTCGCTTTCCGCCACCTCGAGGAGCTCACTCACGCCAGCGAGGAGCATCGGCGCGCTCCCCGCCGCGCGCCGGGCATGAAACTCCGGTTCTACCACGGCAAAGGAGGCACTATTGACCGCGGTGGTGGCGCGAGCTGCCGCAGTTTGCGCGCCCAACCCCACGCCGCGCACGGCGGACGGATCCAGATCAGTGACCAGGGCGAAGTCATTTCACTGAGATACTCGAATCCTGCCATCGCCCAGCGCAACCTCGAGCGACTCACCTCCGCCGTCATTGCAGGGCAATGTCTGCCGGAGCCGGAAACCACCGAACTGGCTGCCTGGGAACGCGAGATGGCGCGGCTCGCGCGGCTCTCTTTTGAGTTCTACCAGCGGCTGGCCTATCAAACACCAAAGTTCGCCGAGTATTTCTGGCAAGCCACCCCTATCGACCTGGTCGAGCACCTGCGGCTTGGCTCGCGGCCCTCGCGCCGGCAGCCGACCACTGACATCCGACAGCTTCGCGCGATCCGGTGGGTTTTCGCCTGGACACAATCGCGGCATTTGCTCTCCGCCTGGTAAGGAGTGGGCTACGCGCTGCGCCAGTTCGAGAGCCAGGAGCCGAACGGTCTGGCAAAACTGCGGGACATGTATCGAAACTGGCCATTCTTCCGCACCCTGGTCCACAACGCAGAGGTCTCGCTGGCAAAGGCCGACCTCGGCATCTCGCGCCAGTACGCCGCGCTGGTCAGGTCTGCCGGAGTGGGCAAGAAGATCCTCGGTCTGATGGAAGCCGAACACGCTCGCTCCGTGCGGATGGTTTTCGCCGTGGCGCAACGCAGTGCCTTGCTGGAGAATCAGCCGACGCTCGCGCGATCTATCCGGCTGCGGAATCCGTACGTCGATCCACTGAGCTTCCTCCAAATCCGGTTCCTGTCGGCCTGGCGTCACGCCGGCGAAAAACGGTGCAAGGAGCCGTCGCGCCAGCCGCTGGCGCTGACCGTCAAAGGCGTGGCCTCGGGAATGAAGAGCACCGGTTGATTGTGCAGGGCTTGTCAGCGCGGCCGTCTATCCGTATATCACTGACATGCGCCGAAACTCGGGGGTATGGCATCTTTCCCGCGACAACACGGTGGCCTGTGGATCTACGGACTTGATAATGCGATACGCGGGTTTGAGAATGCCCTTGGCGTAGGCCTTGACCGTCAACTTCCTCCTCGATCCGCCGCGGATCGCTCGACGTCAAGCTCAGGGCGTTCGTCCCGCCGACCAGGAATGAGTTGTGTAAATCACTAAATCCTTCACAATCGCGATATTAAACCGACTGAGTTCAACGACAAAAAGGCCCGCATCCATGAATGAAAATGTGATCCTGAATCGGCGTCAGTTTCTGCGCACCGGCGGCCAGATGGCGACGACGCTAGCGGCCGCCTCCGCATGGGCGCCCGCGGTTCTCTCCGCGGCATCCCGCGCCAAAACGATTGGCGTCGGTTGTATCGGTCTGGGGACGCGTGGTCCCGGACACCTGGGCCGCAACCTACCAGTTCGAGAAGCTGGGCCGGACGGTCATTTTCACCGGGAGCATGAACACCAGCGTGGCGCAGCCCGTGGAAATCTGCGGCCGGGACGGCACGCTGCGATTCGACGACATCGCGCACAACGTGACCACCTTCGAAATCTTGCCCGAGCGTCACAACCGGCGTGCGAACGTGCCCAAGGGCTACGAGCGAGGCAAGACACCGGGCCAGCCCAACCACATGGTGGACTGGGTGAACTGCATCCAAAGCCGGAGCACCCCGAAATGCTCGACCGACGAGGCCTTCATCGAAAGCGCGACCGCCATCATGTCCCTGGTCTCGCATCGGGAACAGCGCCTGGTGCGTTGGGATGCCACCCGGGAAGAAATCGTGTGAAACGGCAACCCGGTCCGCTTCTGCGAAGTATGGATTCGCCCGCTGTGAACCGGAATGATGCCGTGCGATTCTCGCTTCTGTTCACGCTCGCCGTCCTGCTTTTGACCCCGTTGGCCCATGCTGAAGCCGCGGAGGACAAACTGCCGGAGGGTTCCGCTCCCTATCCGGGTTGGCAGCACTCGGGGTCCATTTGGGTCTTGACCACGCCGGAGGGCGCGAACCTGCCGGCTGCGTTTTCTGAGACCGAATTTCCCTTGCTGGTGCGGCTGCACAAAGACTTCTTCGATTTCAGCCAGGCGAAAGCCAACGGGGAGGATGTTCGCTTCTCCACCACCAAAGGCACTCCGCTGGTCTATCAGATCGAAGAGTGGGATGCGACCAAGGGCACGGCTGGCATCTGGGTGCGCCTGCCGACGATCCAAGGGAATGCGCGGCAGGAGATTCGGCTGCATTGGGGCAAGGCCGACGCGGCCAGTGAATCCAGCGGACCGGATGTATTCAACGAGTCCAACGGGTACCTCAGCGTCTGGCACATGAGCAACCCCGAGAAAGATGAGGTCGGCACGCTCAAGTCTAAGGATGTGGGAACGACGGCCACCGCCGGGATCGTTGGCCAGGCGCGGCGCTTTGCGGGCCGCCAGGGCATTTTTTGCGGGGACAAGATTACGAATTATCCTTCCGGCGCGGGTTCGCACACCTCGGAAGCCTGGTTCCGGGCGCAGACGCCCAATGCTCAAGTCCTGGCCTGGGGTAATGAGCAGGCGCAGGGCAAAGTGGTGATGCAGTTTCGCAGCCCGCCGCATATCAACATGGACTGCTACTTTTCCGGCGCCAACGTCAGAGGCAACAGCAGGCTTCCCATGTGCCAGTGGATACAGGTGGTGCATACTTACCAGAAAGGAGATTCCCGGATTTACGTCAATGGCCTCCTCGACGGCGCCTCAACGAATCCCGCGGCGCCTCTGGCTATCAAGAGCCCGGCGCGGATGTGGATCGGCGGCTGGTATGACAACTACGACTTTATCGGCGACATTGACGAGGTACGGATCTCCAAAGTGGCCCGCTCCGCCGACTGGGTGAAGCTGCAATATGAGAACCAGAAGCTGCTGCAAACGCTGACAGGACCTGTGGTGCAGCCGGGTGGTGAGTTTTCAGTTTCGCCCGAGCGAGTTACGGTGTTGGAGGGGAAAAGCGCGGCGTTTTCGGCCCGGGCCGGCGGCGCGCAAAAGGTCTATTGGATTCTCAAAGGCGATGACCGGGAGACGATCGTCGCTGTTGACCGCTTCCAATTCGCGTTCGATGCGGGCCGCGTGACCGGGGACAAGTCGGCCACGTTGCGGTTCAAGGCGATCTACGCGGATGGGGTGAAGACGCGGGACATTCCCATCACCATCCATGAGGACATTCCGGAACCCGTGTTCACGTTGAAAGCACCGGCGACCTGGGATGGACGCGCGACGATCGAGGTCGTGGCGCAGATGGCCAACTCGCGCGAGATGCAGGCGAAGGCTGCGGGAAATCTGAGCTATTCCTGGAGTGTTTCGGACATCGCGGTGATCAAGGAGGTTCTGCCCGGGAAACTCATTCTCAAGCGTGCGCAGAACAGCGGCAAGATGACCGTGACCGCGGCGGTGCACAACGGCGGCAAGCCGACAACGCAGACAATCACGATTGTGGTTACCGAGTCCGAGCGCGACGCGTGGGTGGCCCGGCTTCCGGCGAAAGATGAGAAGCCGCAGGACAATCAATTCTATGCCCGCGACGACAAGAACGAGGGCACGCTCTTCTACAACGGAACGCTGAATGAAGCGGCGAACTCGGTGTTTCTCAAAGTCTATGCGGACGGGCGCCTTTACGCGAACGAGAGCCGCAAGCTGGCGACGGACAAATCCTACGCCTTCTCCGTGAAGCTCCAGCCGGGGTTAATGCACTATACAGTGGAGTTCGGGTTCGAGAACGGCGGACATGAGACCCTGCTGCACACGGTGACCAACGCAGTCTGCGGCGATGCGTATTTAATGAACGGGCAATCCAACGCGGTGGCGACGGATTGGGGGGAGGGTGAACCGACTTTCCGCAGCGAATGGATTCGCAGTTTTGGCAGCATGTCGGGCAGCCCGGAAGGCGTTAGAGTGTGGGGCGACGCCGTGCACCGCAGCCGCGATGGCGAAAACCTGCAGATTGGTTATTGGGGCATGGAACTGGCCCGTCGGTTGGTGGAAGACCAGCAGATTCCCATCTGCATCCTCAATGGCGCCGTCGGCGGAACCCGCATCGATCAGCATCAGCGCAATCCCGACAACCCCCAGGACATGACGACCATATACGGACGACTGCTTTGGCGGGCGAGCGAGGCGAAGCTCACCCACGGCATCCGTGGCGTGCTGTGGCACCAGGGCGAGAATGACCAAGGCGCCGATGGTCCCACCGGCGGCTATGGCTGGGAGACCTACCGGCAATACTTTATCGATTTGGCGGCCGCGTGGAAACAGGACTTTCCAAACCTCCAGCACTACTACATTTTCCAGATTTGGCCCAAGGCCTGCGCTATGGGGGTGAAGGGATCAGACAACATGCTCCGAGAGGTCCAAAGAAGTCTGCCGTCCTGTTTTTCCCGCCTGAGCGTCATGTCCACGCTCGGCATCGAGCCTCCCGGCGACTGCCACTATCCCGCCGCCGGCTACGCCGAGATCGCCCGTCTCATCTGCCCGCTCGTCGAGCGGGACAACTACGGGAAGGTTTTCACCTCCTCCATCACGCCGCCCGATCTCGAACGCGCCTACTATGCGAGCGACAAGAAGGATGAGATCGTGATGGAGTTCGACCAACCCATGACCTGGGACAATGCGCTCGCCGGCCAGTTCTACCTCGAGGGCGAGAAGGGCAAAGTCGCTTCGGGCGCGGTGTCCGGGCGAGTGATTACGCTCAAACTTGCAGCGGCTTCAACGGCGCAAAAGCTGACCTACCTGGACAGCGCGTCGTGGAGCCAAAACCACCTGCTCCGCGGCGAAAACGGCATCGCTGCGCTTACCTTCTGCGAGGCGCCGATTCTGCCTCCGGGACTCGCCCGGTGATGTCATGTAAAATCGGCATGGCTCGGTCAACAATTGCTATTCCGCGAACGGCTGGTTTTGGTAAAGTCCGCCCGTGAGAATTCTGCCAAATCCCCGGAGACTGCTGGCGGCGCTTTTCGCCTTCGCTGCGACCGCCGTCGTCTCCGCCCAATCGTTGGGGTCCGGCGCCACGATTTGGGGATACCTTACCACGGACATGGCGGCGTCGGTCACGCAAGGGTGGCGGGAGACTCCTACCGCTTCGAGCGTCAGCGGGCGGCCGATCAGCATCGCCGGGCAGCGTTACGAAAAGGGCCTGGGCACACACGCGCCCGGCGAGATGGTTTTCAAACTCGGCCGCCACCATGAGCGTTTCACCGCCGAAGTGGGCGTCGACGATCAGGGCGGCAAGACCGGGCCGGTGGTGTTCACGGTCCTGCTCGATGGCCAGGAGGGGTTCGACAGCGGCCTGATGAGATGCGGACAGCCGGCAAAACACATCGCGCTTGCCCTCATGGAACTGCGGAGCAAGGGAAAGTGAATATGTTGAACCGGACAACCTTGAAACGACTCATGGCGGGGACCGGATTGGGAATCTCCATTCTGACTCAGGCCGCCGCTCCGGTGCCGGTTGCCGACACCGCCGCCCTGATGCCCAGGCACGGCACGGTCAGCCTCTACCCGGCCAAACAGTGGGAGGATTCGCTGGCCACGGGCAATGGAATCATGGGCGCTCTGCTGGCCGGTGATCCCGAGCACGAAACGCTCATCGTCAATCACTGCAAATTGTGGCTGCCGCTCGGCTCGCGAGAGGTGCTGCCGGAGACGGGCAAGTACCTGGCGGAGATGCGCCGGCTCATTGCCGAGAAAGGCTATGGCGAGGCCCAGAAGTTCTTCGAGGCGAAGGCCAGGGAACAAGGCTGGGGCGGCAAGATCATCTGGACCGACCCATTCCATCCGGGGCTGCTCGTCAAGCTCGACCAACCCACCGGCGGCGACATCACCGATTACGCGAGGGTCGAGGATTTCTCCACGGGCGAGGTGCGGGTGCTATGGCGCACCACGGAGGGGGCGTTTTCACGCCGCATGTTCGTGTCGCGGGTGGACAACGTGATGGTCATCAAGCTGGCGGCGCCGGAGGGCAAACTCACTTGCCGGCTTCGCGTGGAGAAACCCGCGAACAAACTCATCGAATCCACCCTCGTCCACCGCGAGGGCATGGTTACCTGCCACAGTGTCTATGTGAACGGCAAGGGCGGCTACGACGGAGCGATGCGCATCACGACACAGGGTGGGACAATGACTTCCGACGGCGAATCCATCACCTTGACCGGCGCGAATTCCGCGCTGCTGGTCGTGCGTCTCGAGCCGTGGAAAACACCCCTGCCGGGCAGCGAAGCCTGGCCGTATTCCGCGGACAATCCTGAGTTCGCCAAGGAGACGGCGACGAAATCGCAACGGGCGGGCAAGGAATATCGATCCCAATGGATGGAGCGTCTGAAGGAGACTCTAGCGGGCCTGCCGGCGGACTACGATGCGCTTTTCCTGCCCCACGAGAAGGCCCATGGGGAAATCTTCAACCGGGTCACGGTGGATTTGGGAGGCACCCCGGCTGAACGCCGGCTGGCTACCGAACCGCTACTGGCGTTGGCGAAAAAGGAGAACCGCCTGCCGGCGGCGTTGCTGGAACGGATGTACGATGCCGGTCGTTACGAGTTTATCTGCGCGGCGGGACCCGACACGCCGCCGAATCTCTTCGGGATCTGGACCGGGACCTGGGCGCCGGCTTGGTCGGGCGATTACACGCTGGACACTAACATACAGCTCGACATCGAGTCGGCCTTCAGCGGGAACATGGCCGAGTGCATGGGCGGCTATTTCAAGTTGATGGAGGAATTCGTCCCGGATTGTCAAGCCAACGCGAAGAAGCTCTACGGCTGCCGCGGCATCCTTTCCGGCAGCCGGGCCTCCAACCTCGGACTGCACCTACACTGGGGCAGCGGCTGGCCGGGGCAGTTCTGGACACCCGGCGCTTCCTGGCTGGCCCACTGGTTTTACGATTATTACCAGTACACGGGCGACCGGGATTTCCTGCGAGACCACGCCGTGCCCTACATGAAACAATGCGCCCTGTTCTGGGAGGATTTCCTCAAAGGGACCGAAGATGCCAACGGCAAGTTTCACTTCAGCCCTTCCTTTTCGGCAGAGAACGGCCTGGGCGACAATGCCACCCAGGACCTCTCGATTAGCCGCGAACTGCTCACCAACGTGATCGCCGCCTGCGAGACACTGAGGATCGAGCCGGAGGGCGTGGGACGTTGGAAAGCGATGCTGGCCAAGCTGCCACCGTACCTGATCAACGACGAAGGCCAGCTCAAGGAATGGGCGATTCCAAACAAAGGCGAGAACAACAACCATCGGCACCTGATGCATCTTTACGGCGCATTCGAGAGCCAGGAGTTCAGCGAGGAAGCCGAGCCGAGGCTCTTCCAGGCGGCGCGAGTGGCTCTGGATAACCGGCTGCGGGAAGCCAAGGAGACGGCCACGCATGGCCGCATGCACATGGGCCTCGCCGCCGCGACGCTGGGGATGGGAAACGAGGCCTTTGGCCGGCTCCGGCTGATGGCCATCGATCGTTCCATGTACGCGAACATGATCACGGCGCACAACGACGGCCCCCAAATCCTCTGCGACGACGGCAATGGCTCGATTCCCGAGATCGTCAACCGCCTGGCCGTCCAGTCCAAGGCCGGCCGGTTGATGTTGTTGCCCGCCATTCCCGACGCGTTGCCCCAAGGCTCGATCCGCGGCACGCGCGCCCGGGGGCAGCTCCGCGTGGACCTGATCCGTTGGGACATGAAAGCGGGGAAACTGACCGCCGTGCTGGCTTCGCAGGTCGACCAGACCCTCGACGTGGTCCTGCCGCCAGGGATGGCGGTGGCCCGGTTGACGGCCAACGGCAAAGTCCTGCCCGTGATCGCCCAGGGCCTGCGCAAGCAGGGCTGCCGGCTTGCCCTGCCCAAGGGAGACGCCGTCACCCTCGAGGCGAGATTTCTTCCCGACCATTAGGGCGATGCGCTCCTCGGCGAGAGCAATCGGAACTTAGTTTGATCTATCTGCAAGGGCTGATGCCTGGCTAGCGCAGTCGCGCCTTTGTTTTCATTTCGTGAATACAAATATGAAAACGCAAGCTGTCCTGGCACGGAATTCCCTGTGTCTGGCAACGGTAATTCTCTCGCTGCTCGGGCGCTCCGCTTGGGCCCAAATGACCACCGGCAGCGCGATGGAGGACTTCGGCAAGACGTTCAACCTCTCGGCCAAAGGCTGGTCCGCGCAGCAGATCGGCTGCAGCCAGGGGGCCAACGTGCTTTGGCCGGGAGATGATGTGAGCTTCACGTTCTCCGTCAAGCCGGGTCAGCCCTACAAGGGGGCCATCAAGGCGGACGTCATCCGCTACGGCACCAAGGGCAAGCCTGGCGATTGGTGGAAGCCCATCGTCTTCAAGATCGCCGAGGCCAGTTCCAGTTGGGTCGAGGTGGATCTGCCGGCTGAGGGAGGGAGCTTCGAAGTCAGTCCGAAAATCGGGGATGCATTCGGCGGCTACGCGGTGATTCTCGACCTGGGGGAGCGGGGCCGCGCTTTTGGCTGCACCTGCGTGCGAGTGCCGGCGCCGGCGCCGGGCCGGGAGCGGCTCCCGACTCACGCAATGGACCTGGGCTGGCCGCACGAGATGTCGCCGCAGGTCTTCAACGTCTTCAAGCGCCTCGGCGTCAAGGGCGCCCGAACCGAAGGCGGCTACAAGACGATTGCCGATGCGCACGTTGACTGGGCGATGGAAAACGACGTGACGCTGATGCTCACCGTGGGCTGCGGCAACACCCCCGGTGAGCAGCAGCCTCTGGGGCGGGGGCGCCCCTGGCTGAAACCGGACAACACGTGCATCGAAGGGGTGAAGGAAGACCTCGCCTGGCTGCCTTCGTTCGATCCGGAGTTTAAGCGCTATCTCATAGACGTGGTTTCCAAGTATGGCTGGCCCAAAGGGCCGGTCAATGCGGTCGAGTTGTGGAACGAACCCTGGGAAGGCGTGTCCATCAGCGGTTGGGGCGCGGACATCCCGCGCTTCCGGGAGCTCTACAAAGTGATGGCCGAGGCGGTGCTCGAAGCGCGCAAGGAAGCGGGCGTAAGGGTCCTCATCGGCGGGGCGTGCTCTTCCGCCAATACGCGGGACAAGCTCTTTTGCGACGGCACAGACACGTTCCTGCCCTGGCTGGATTTCGTGAGCATTCACTACCAACCGCTCTCGGCCGACCCGGTGCTCGAGCCAAAATGGATGAACCGCAAAGGCGAGTATGGGCGGGTGCGGGTTTGGGACACAGAAAGCTGGGTGGCCAATTCGGACGACCGGGTGGCCGCGGTAATCGCTTCCATGCGCGCCATGGGCCAGGATCGGACCGCAGGCATTTATGCCGGAAACGTTTTTACTTCCCAAAAGCACCGGGTCGGCGGCAAAGAGTACGCCGTGGCCCAAGTGTGGTCCCCCGGCGCCGCGGTGGCTGGCTGCCAGCATTTCATTGGCCAGCGTGAGTTCAAGGAGATCCTCTTCAAGAGCGGCCTGCCCTGGGTGTTTGTCTTCGACGGGTTGCGGCGGAGAGCCGCCGGCGGGGAGCGAACGGGCCCGGCCAATCCCGACGACGGCACCGTGGTCATCACCGGGGACTTGAGCGCCAGCTATGACAAGAACCGGACCCTGTTCCGCTCGGTGGCCCTGGCCAAGGACGCGCGGCTGGAACTGCCGGCGGACGGGGGCAAGTTCATACTCTATGATTTCTATGCCAACCCGATGCCGCCGGAATCCGGCAGGATCACTGTGCCGTTGAACAACCTCGGCTATTTCCTGCGCACGGATGGGAGCCGCGGCTCGTTCGCTGCGCTGCTCAAGGCCATCGCCAAGGCCAGGATCATCGGGGTTGAGCCAGTGGAGATTGTGGCCGGCGACATGACGGCGCCGATAAGTGCCAGGCCGAAGCTGAAGCTCAGAATCTCTGATGTCCTGGATCGGCCCGTGAAAGGAAAACTGACGGTGAAGATCGACGGCCTGGTCACGGAACCCGGTGAACAGACCCTCTCATTTCATGGGCAGGAGAGCCGGGAGGTTTTTGTCACGGTCACCGCCGGCTCGGCGGCGCCTGACAACAATTACAGGCTCCTGGCGAGTTTCGACGGCGGGCAAGACGGGAGCGTGAGCCATGCGGAGCTAATGCATGTGAACTTCGTTGCCAAACGGGTGTTGACTATCGATGGGAATCTCGAGGACTGGCAGGGCGTCATTCCGCAGACCGGTGCGCAGCGAGTGGGGGCGAGCGAAACCGAAAAGGCCTACTTGCCCTTCAAGAACTGGGACCGTCAGAGCGGCGGCGGGGCGGCCACGGCCTGGATGGCTTACGACGAGAATTTCTTCTATTTCGCCGCCCGGGTGCCGGGTATGCAGGGCATGCCTCGCTTCGAGACCCGTAATGACGACGACTACTTCTATCCGGACAAGGTCATCAGCAAAGGCAGGGAGCTGGCCTGGCCGCAGAGCGTGCGCCACTTTTCCTATCGCAAAGACTTCGAGGTCCCCTCCGGCAACGGCAAACACAACGTCCAGATCGCCTTCAATGTCATCCCCCCGGAGAAGAAGGACCACCTCCAGTATCCTCCCGGAACCATGCCGCGCTTTTGCGCCTACTTCGACACGGACTACGAGTTCGCCCTGAACCAGGTCGACCAAAAGTATGGCGGCGGCACGGAGATCTTCTGCCTGCAACGGCCCGGCATGATGCGCAAGCACTTCTTCCCGCGCCAGCCGCGCGCGGCAGTGGACGGCGGGCCGGTCAAAGGCGATGCAAAGCTCGTGGTGAAAGACAATGTCGTCGAGTGCGCCATCCCCTGGAGCGAAATGCCGGAGGTCAAACGCCACGTGGACGCCGGCCAAACGGTCAGGTTCAGCTTCCGGGTCAATAACGGCGGAAGCGCGTTCGAATTGGCGGCGGGCCGGAGCGTGTCCAAGGACAACTGCTTTGCTTTCCACAACGATTGGTCCACCCACTGGGCCAACGAGCTCGAATTCGGTTTCGAGAAATGAAAGAGAACCTGCTCGTTCAGCCGTGCGCCTGATGAGCAACCGACCAGGTGAGTTCGCCGGCAGTCGTCATTGCCGCCCATTTGGGCACCGCGGTCGAAGGCTTTCACTTGATAGGCCGGCGGGATTTCAAAAGTAACCATTATGGAAAAAACAAATACACGATTCACCTCCCTGAGATGCCTGTTGTTGCTCGGCCTGCTCGCGCCGGCTTCGGCCGCTATGGCGGCTGGCCTTGACTATACCGTTTCCTGGGTGGGCAATTCCTTCTCCGGCGCCAGCAACAAGTGGGTCCAGAATTTTTTCATCCACATGAACACCAGCCCGGATGGCTCCTGCTACACCTGGAGCCACTGGGACGAGGGCGGCAAGAAATTTGGCGTCTATAAAGACGGTGATGTCGTCGGGAACACCAACACCCGTCCCAACAGCCTCGAAGTCAAAGACAAGGCCGCCCGTCTCTGGAAACTGGAAGTTGAATATGTGGACCCGAAGAACAACGAATTCGACTTTGTGCCCAAGAGGATCACCTGCGAGGGCAAGGAAGTGTCATTCCCCGACCTCTTTCAGCCCACCGCGCTCGCTGTGGCCAATGGTGGAGAGTTGATGGTGGCCGACTCGCTGACTGGACCGCGGCAGCAGGTGCTCTTCTATGACGTCCAGGAACCGGAGTATCCGAAGCTCAACTGGGCCTTCGGAGATTACGGCGGCATTGCTTCCGGCAAACCGGGCGAGGTCACCCCCACCAAGTTCTGGGGGATCCGTGGCATCGGAACCGACACGGAGGGCAACATTTATGTTGCCATGAGTGAAATGGGCACGGTCCTGCGCAAGTTCACGCCCGGGGGCAAACTGGTTTGGGAACTCTACGGCCATTTTTTCGTGGATGTCGCGTGCGCCGACCCGGCCACAGATGGCCGCGATGTCTGGGGGATCCAGGAACACTATATCCTGGATTACGCGCAGATTCCCGCCCCCGGTTCCGCAGGCGTCGTGCCGCGGCAGGGGGAGTCCGCCCGCCGGTTCCATAATCCCCCCGGGGTGAAATGGGTTGGCTATTCGCTCGACCGCCACAAGTACCCGCACGACCCGCGCGGCCTGATGTTCGTCAAACAGCAAGGCGAGCACGGTCTTACCTCGCCGCAGATTGTCTATCTCAAGGGCAAGCGGTTCATGTTTGTCGGGGGCATGTTCGCCAGCAACTTCATCAATATCTTCCGGTACGACGACGAAATGGCCATCCACTCAGGTCTCATCATGCAATGGGGCAACGCCATTTACCGCACAGACCTGACCTGGCCGCCTGGCAAGCCCAAGGGCACGTTCATCTGGCGCGACCTCAACGGCGACGGCGAATACCAGGCTGATGAGTTCGCTCCCAATACCGAGCGTGTCCATCCCGGCCCGTTCTGGGTGGACAAGTTGGGGAACATCTGGATGGCATACAACTTTTTCCGGTATGACTTCCAGGGTCTCGACGAGAAGGGCAATCCGATCTATGGGGCGGACAAGATCACCGTGATGAAGCCGCCAAAGGGAATGACCAAGGTGGCGCGGGTCTGGTATGACGTGGATACGGATACGCTGGTCGCTGCTGACGAAGGCAGCGACATGCGCCACATCAGCCGGGTATTCATTTGCAGGCATTACCTGGCTGGAAACCGGGAGGCGGTTAGCTTCGTTCCCGGCGCCGGCAAAGCCGCGGAATGCGTCACGGCCGCGGGTGATTACGTCTTCACGGGCGGCTGGAAAGAACGCGGGCGGATTTGGGTGAACCGGATGGGCGATGGCGCGGAGTTGGGGGTTTTCGAGCCCGGCGCTACAGTTGGCGGCGTGGAAAACACGGGCTGGATCGACATTCTCACCGGCATCACTGCTTTCAAGCGCAGCAACGGGGAATACCTGGTCTTCGTGGAGGAGGATTATAAGGCCAAAGCAATCCTGTACCGCTAGAAACCGTAAAATGGTTTTCATTTTAGGTTCTGAAATGTGAAATTATTCTTGCGCTGCGAGCCGAGTTTCTCTCCAATATTGGTGATTCGGCACGCCTGACGCGCATATCAACGCTGTGAAATATGAAAAAGAAAACCCTCCCAACACCGGTGCTCCGCGAGACCGCGGCATTGGTCCGGTGCGGCGAGGACGACTGCGCAGGCAGGATGTCTGCGCCACGGGACATCTGGAAGACTGCGGAATCGGTTTGGGACGTGGAGGCCACTGCCGTGCAGGGGCTGAGCAGGACAATTGATCGGCGAGCGTTTTGTCGATGTGTTCGGGCCATCGCGCGGTGCCGGGGACGGGTGCTCACGACGGGGTGCGGCACCTCCGCGGCGGCGGCCCGGAAGATCGCTCACTCGCTCTGCTGCATTGAACGTCCGGCGGTCTTTTTGGCGCCCGGGGATGCTCTGCACGGTGGGCTGGGGCTGGCGCAGCCGTCCGACCTCGCCGTGTTGATTTCCAAGGGAGGCAACACGCGGGAGATTGTGAACTTGATCGCCCCGCTCCAGGCCAAGCGTGTGCCGATCATCGGGGTCACTGAGAACCCTGATTCGGCGGTGGGTCGGGCTGCGGGATTTTTACTGCGAGTCAGAGTGGAGCGGGAGCCTGACGAGTTCGACATGCTGGCCACGGCCAGCACTATGGCCGTCGTTGCCGTCTTCGATGCCATTTGCGTCGCTTTGATGAAGGTCACCGGCTACACACGGAACCAATTTGCCGTTATTCATCCCGGCGGAGCGGTTGGAGAACGGTTGTTGGCCGGCGAACAGCCGCTCTGCTCGCAAAGACCTGGGAACCTGAAATGAAAACCGCCTGTCTCACCGCCGCCAAGACGATTGAACTGCGCGATGGGCCTCGGCCACAGGCGCCCTCGGACGGCCTGGTTATGAAGATGGCGGCTTGCGGAGTGTGCGGCTCGGATCTGCGCCGATGGCAGGATGGGCCGCCGGCAGGCACGCATCTAGTCCAGGGCCATGAGCTGGCTGGGACCGTTGTGGAGGCGGGGCCTGGAGTGAGAGGGTTCAGGACCGGCGACCACATTGCAGTGGCCCCGGACATTCATTGCGGCCATTGCTGGTACTGCCGGCGGGGGAGATTCAATCTCTGCACCGACCTGCGGCTTCTGGGCATTACTGCCGGCTACGACGGCGGATTCGCCGAGTATGTGTATTTGAGTAGCGAGGTCCTGACCAACGGCATCGTTCACCGGATGCCTCAGGGCCTGTCGTTCAAGGACGGCGCCCTGGCGGAGACGCTCTCCTCGGTGTTGGCCTCCCACGATCATTGCGGACTGAGCCTGGGGGAAACGCTCGTGGTCCTCGGTTCCGGGCCGATAGGCTGCCTGCACACGGTTCTGGGGCAGGCGCGCGGCGCCCGAGTCATTGTCGCGGAACCAAACCCGATCCGCCGCCGCATCGCCGCACAGTTCCAACCGGAGGCGATCATCGACGTGGTGGGGCAGGACGTCATTGCCGAAGTCAAGCGGCTGACCGACGGCCTCGGCGCGGACGTAGTGGTCTGCGCCAATCCCGTCGCGGCGACGCAGACGCAGGCCGTGGAAATGACCCGGCGCGGCGGCCGAATTGTGCTTTTTGGCGGTCTGCCCAAAGCCGATCCGATGGTGAACCTCAACGCCAACCTGATTCATTACGGGGAGAAGGTGGTGCTCGGGGCCTTTTCGTATCATCCGAGCTATCACGAAGAGGCCCTGCGCATCCTCGCGCGCAAGGTAGTCCAGGCCGAGAGACTGATCACGCATGTCCTGCCGTTGTCACGCGTCGGGGAAGCGTTCGCGATCGCCGCATCTGGCGAAGCCCTCAAGGTCATGGTGGAGCCCGACTGAACCATCCTTTTCGAAAGCCGATGAACGCCATAAACGAACGGCTGCTCGACCTGGAAGCCAAAGGCACACCGGTGACCATTGGTCTCATCGGGGCCGGCCAAATGGGCCAGGAGATTCTGTGCCAGGTTCAACTCATGAAGGGCGTGCGCATCCCAGTGGTCGTGGACGTCACCTTCGAGCGCGCGGAGTTGGCCTGCCAGATGGCCCGGCTACCGGCCGAGCGGCTGGCACGTGTAAAATCCCCGCAGGCCGCACAGGCGGCGATTGGCTCAGGGCGAATTGCTCTCGCCACGGATTGGCAGCTCGTGCCGCAGTTAGCGGGCGTGCAGACGGTCGTCGATGCTACGGGTTCCCCGGAGTTGGGCGTATCGATCGCCCTCGAGTGTTTCCGCGCCCGCAAGCACATCGTGATGATGAATGTCGAGTGTGATGTGACGGTCGGTCCGATCCTGAACCATTTGGCGCGGGAGGCGGGGGTGATTTACACGCTGGCGGCGGGGGATGAGCCGGCGGCGATCCTGGAGTTGTATCGGTTTGCGACGGCCCTGGGCTTTGAGGTTGTCGCCGCCGGAAAAGGGAAAAACAATCCGCTCGACGTAACGGCGACGCCGGAGGCGCTGGCAGAGCGGGCCAAGGCGCGTGACATGAGCGCTCGAATGCTTTGTGAATTTGTGGACGGCTCGAAGACGGCCGTCGAGATGTGCAGCGTGGCCAATGCCACCGGCTTGGTTCCGGATGTACGCGGGATGCACGGAGCCAAGGCCACTCGCGAGACGTTACACCAGGTGTTTTGCTCGAAATCGCAGGGCGGTGTGCTCAACCGGCCGGGCGTGGTGGATTTTGCGATTGGGGTCCACCCCGGGGTGTTCGTTGTGTTCACGACCGATCAACCCCGGCTCCGCCACGGTCTCATCCAGCGCGACATGGGGCTTGGTCCGAACTATCTGCTCTTCCGGCCCTATCATCTGTGCAGCATCGAAGTGCCGCTCACCGCGGCGCAGACGGTCATCTATGGCGAATCCGGCGGCCACCCGCTCGCGCGCCCGGTAGCCGAGTGCATCGCCATAGCCAAACGTCCGCTCAAAGCCGGGGAGAAGCTGGATGCCATCGGCGAGTACTGCTATCGCGGGTCGATCGATACCGTCGAGGCCGCCAGCGGGGAGAATCTACTCCCCTTGGGACTAGCGAAGGGATGCGTCCTGGGGCGCGGCGTGCGCCTGGGAGAACCGATCCGTTACAGCGACCTGGACGAGCTGCCAGACACGCCGCTGGTGGTCATGCGGCGCCGGCAGGATCGCCTTTGTGCGCCGGCCACTTGAGAGTTTATGAAGCTCGTCGGACTCGATGTTGGCACTACGGGTTGCAAGGCGATTGTCTTCGACCTCGAGGGCCGCATCCTGGGCCGGGGTTTTCGGGAATACGAGGTGATCTGTGACGCTCCGGCCAAAGCCGAGCAGGACGCCGAGCAGGTCTGGGTCTTGACCAAAGCCGCGCTTTGTGAAGCTGTAGCCACTTCGGGCGGGAAGGACATTCGGGCATTAAGCGTCTCGGCACAGGGCGATGCTATTATTCCCGTGGACAGCGAATTCCGCGCTCTCCACCCGGCGATATTGGGCATGGACTACCGTTCCGGGCCGCAGGCCGAACGGTGCGCGGAGGCCTTGGGCGCGTTCGCTCTTTTTGAGCGTACGGGCATGAGACCGCATCCGATGAACTCGCTCACCAAAGTCCTTTGGCTGCGGGAATTGGCCCCGGCGGTCTTCGAACGCGCGGCGAAGATAGTAACGTATGCGGATTTTATCCTGGGAAAACTGGGCGGCGAAGCGGTGGTGGATCCTACCATGGCGTCGCGAACGATGGCCTTCGAATTGGACAGCCACAAATGGAGCGACACGATCCACCGAGCGCTCGGTTTGAATGAGGAGATTTGGTCCAGGCCAGCGCCTTCGGGCACGGCGGTGGGGCGCATCCGGCCCGCTCTCGCTGCGGAGTTGGGCCTGCCGCCTAACCTGGTGCTGGCAACCGGAGGCCATGATCAAACCTGTGCCGCACTGGGCGCTGGGGCGGTCCATGAAGGCTTGGGCGTCGTTTCCAGCGGCACGGCGGAGGTCCTTTCCACAGCGCTCGACCGGCCGGTGCTTTCGGAGGCGATGTTCAACAGTTTTTATCCCTGCTATCTCCATGCGAAGGGCGGCATGTATTTCAGTTTCTCACTCAACCATGTCGGCGGCATCCTATTGAGATGGTGGCGCGACAATTTCGCCGGCCCGGAAGTTGCTGAAGCCACTCACAAGGCGATTGACGCGTATCAACTCATCGATGCCCTCCTGCCGGAGGGTCCGTCTCCAGTGATGTTCCTGCCCCACCTTAACGGCAGCGGCACGCCGACCTGTGACCTGCACTCGAAGGGTGCGGTGGTTGGCCTGACCCTGGCGACAACCCGGCATGACGTGGCCAAAGCCATTTTGGAGGGGCTCACGTTCGAACTCAGGCTCAACCTCGAGACCATGCTGGCTTGCGGCATCCGCCTCGATGAACTCGTGGCGGTTGGCGGTGGCGCGAAATCCTTGGTGTGGCTTCAATTGAAAGCCGACATCCTGGACCGGCCCTTGCGCACCTTGCGTTGTCGTGAGGCGGCCTGCCTGGGAGCGGCATTGCTGGCGGGGACGGCGGCGGGGATCTACCAGCATCTCGATGAGGCGGTGGCACAAACCGTCGGATACGAGCGGGAGTTTTTGCCTTCCGCTGATCGTGTCGCGGCCTACTCCGAACGCTATGCGGCCTACCGGCAGCTTTACCCCTCTCTGCGCGCATTAAACTCAAAGCTATGAATATCGAAAGCTCAACCTCCTCCGCCGGCGAGCATAGCGAAAGAGTCCCGCACCGCTGCTTGATCCGGCTGCGCGGCATCTATCATTCGCTCAAGAAAGCCGAGCGCAAGGCCGCTGATTATCTCCTGGCGGCGCCGGAGGCCATCCATGATGCCGGGGTCGTCGAATTCTCGACCCACGCCGGTTGCAGCCAGGCGACGGTCGTGCGGCTGGCCAAGCGCCTGGGCTACGATGGCTTTCCGGCCTTGCGCAACGATTTCGCCTCGCCCCAGACGGAGGTTCCCTACCGGGATATTGGCCTGGCGGACAAGCCCGAGATGGTCCTGCGCAAGGTCTTTGCGAACTCCATTCAAGCCTTGCAGGACACGCTCGCGGCGGTTGATCCGGTCCAATACAGCAATGCGGTCGCCGCCCTGCTGGCCGCCAGGAGCCTGGCCTTCTTTGGGTTGGGCAACGCGGCCGTCGTCGCGCGGGAGGCCTATCAGAAGTTCCTCCGCATTGGTGTGCCCTGCCATACTGCCGAGGACCCGGACCTCCAGCTCATCATCCTGAGCAACCACCTGATCCACGGGGACGTGGTGGTGGCGATTTCCTATTCCGGCGAGAGCAAACCTATCCTGGCGGCGGCGCGCGAGGCCCAGGCCCGCGGCATCCGCGTCTTGGCCATCACGAATTTTCCGCGCTCCTCGCTCGCCAAGGCGGCGGACCTGGTGTTGCTGACAGCGGTATTCCAGGAACACATCAATGGCGAAATCGGCTCCCAACGCCTGGCACAGCTTGCGGTGCTGGAGAGCCTGTATGTCAATTACCTCCTGCGAAGCGGGCCCAGGGTCCGGAAGGCTTTGACGGCCGCCAACGAGGTAATTGGAATCAATAAGAACCGGCAATTTGACCCCCTTTCGGCCTGAACACTCATGAAATCTGAGCTTGGTCCAAACCCCTTCTGGCGGTGGCTGGGATGTACTTTGGCCGCTTGCCTGGTCTCAACCAGCCTGTCGCGCTCGGCCGAGTCACTGCCAAGGCTGAAGGTTAGCGAAAACGGGCGCTTCCTGGTGACGGACTCGGGACAGCCATTTTTCTGGTTGGGCGATACCGCCTGGGAATTATTCCACCGTTTGGATCGGGAGGAGGCGGAGCGGTATCTCGATAACCGGGCCAGGAAGGGCTTCACCGTCATCCAAGCCGTCGTGCTGGCCGAGTCGGCGGGGCTTGCGGACCCGAATCCCTACGGCCAACTCCCGCTGACCGACAACGATCCAACCAAGCCCAATGAAGAATATTTCAAGCACGTGGACTGGATAGTTTCCCGAGCAAATGCTCTGGGTATCTATATCGGCATGCTCCCCACCTGGGGCGACAAGTGGAACAAAGCCTGGGGCGCTGGACCGGAGATCTTCACGCCGGGAAACGCCGCCGCCTACGGGCAGTGGCTCGGTCGACGCTACCGGGATGCCGGCCTGGTTTGGATTCTCGGGGGCGACCGGGCGGTCGAAAACGAGCGACATAAGGCGATTCTGCGAGCGATGGCCGGGGGTTTGCGGAAGGGGGACGGCGGAGCGCACCTGATCACGCTGCACCCCACTGGCGGCTCGGGCTCAGCACAATGGTTTCACAACGAAGCCTGGCTGGACTTAAACCTGCGCCAGAACGGCCATGCGGCGGAGTTCACCGGCCGCTACGACCAGACCCGCGTCGATTACGATCGCACGCCACCAAAACCAGTGATCGACGGTGAGCCGATCTACGAAGACCACCCGGTCGCTTTTGATGCGAAGAAGTTCGGCCATTCAGTGGCCGCCGACGTTCGCCGGCCGCTCTACTGGGACCTGTTTGGCGGCGCCTGCGGCCATACCTATGGGCACCATTCGGTCTGGCAAATGTGGACGACGAACCGTGCGCCGATCAATAACCCGCTTATGCCCTGGCCCGAAGCCATCGATCAACCAGGCGCCGCCCAGATGCAGCATGCCAAGAACCTATTGCTCTCGAGACCGTTTCTGACCCGGATTCCCGATGACACCGTGATTGTGACGGACCGGGTGCCCACCAGCGTGCCGGGCGCCGGGCGCTATCGTTTCGTCGCCACGCGCGACAGCGGTGGCGCCTATGCCATGGTTTATGCGCCGGTGGGCCGCACGTTCAAAGTCCGCATGGATGCGATTCAGGGCAGCCTGGTAAGAGCCTGGTGGTTCAATCCACGTACGGGCGAGGCGACCGCCATAGGTGAGTTCGCCAACACGGGCGTACGCGAGTTCAACCCGCCCGATCCCAGTGAAACCCTGGATTGGGTGTTGGTGCTCGACGATGCCGCAAGGAATTCCCCAGCCCCCGGCACCCCTCGAAAACGATGAGTCTTCCAACCAAATTCGGGATCGTCCTCGCCCTGGTGGCGACCACGGCTTTTGCCTCCGCCGAAAACTGGCCCTGCTTTCGCGGACCGACCCGCCAAGGCGTTTCCACGGAGACCGGCTTGCCGCTGAAGTGGAGCACGACGGAGAACGTGCGATGGAAGGTACCGATCCCGGGTTCATCCTGGTCTTCTCCCATTGTGTGGGAGACCAAATTATTCGTCACGACGGCCACCGGGGAGGGCGGTGATTGCCACGTGCTCGCGCTTGACCGGCAGAGCGGCAAGATCATCTGGGACCAGCAGGTGTTCAAACAGACCACGGGGCACAAGAACGACCGTAACAGCTATGCCACCCCTACCCCTTGCACTGACGGCGAGCGAGTCTATGCAGTGTTCGGTGATGGCAGTTTCGTGGCGCTGGATTCTGCCGGCCGCACCGTGTGGGTGAACCGCGATTTTCCCTTCTATAGTGAACACGGCCTGGGCACCTCGCCTATCCTCTGGGAGGATTTGCTCATCATGGCACGGGACGGCAGTCATCCGCCGCCGGAAACAAGTCCGGGTTGGCACACGCCCTGGGACCAGGCCTATCTCATCGCATTGGATAAACGCTTGGGCACGGTGCGCTGGAAAGCCACCCGAGGCCTGTCCCGGCTCGCACACGTGGTCCCCGCAATTTGGGCTGCGCCCGACGGTCGCGCTGAGGTGATCAGCGGCGCGGGCGACGTGGTGCAAGGTTTCGATGCCAAGACGGGGGAACGGATCTGGACCTCGAAGAACATCGGGGAAGGGGTGGTCCCTTCCATCGTCTTGGGGGAAAGGATGGCCTTTAGTGCTTCCGGTTGGGGCGGACGCGAGTCGATCAAGGCCTTCCGATTGGACAGCAAGGGAGACCTCGGCGAATCCAACCTGGTTTGGGAACAGCGCAAGGCCATGCCGCGGATTCCCTCGTTCCTTTACCTCAAGCCTTACCTATACACAATCAGCGAAAGCGGCAGCGCGATGTGCCTGCAAGGCGACACCGGCCAAATCGTCTGGCAGGAGCGGGTGGGTGGAAGCTTCTCCGCCTCGCCAGTGGCGGCAGAAGGCCGCATTTACTTCCTGTCAGATGCAGGCGAAACGTTCGTCATCGACGCCGGACCCCAGTTCAAAGTGCTGGCCCGGAATCCCCTCCAGGAAAAAGTCCAGGCCTCGATGGCCGTCTCACAGGGCGAGCTATTCATCCGGACGGCAAACAACCTGTACTGCATTGGGAGCAATCAAGCGGCGAAATGAAACGCATGAAGAACTCCACCTTGCTTTGCTTGCTTCCAGCCCTGGCTTTGGGCGTGGGCATTCCGGCCCAGGTTCCAGCTTCGACCGCGCCTCCTGAGGCCTGGGCGCAAGGCGCGTTCAACATTGCGGACTTTGGCGCGGTCGGCGACGGCCGGACCGATTGCACCACCGCCATTCAGAAGGCAATCGACACCGCGAGCCAGAAAGGCGGCGTGGTCGTCATCCCCCTCGGCCGCTGGCGCTGCAACGGACATCTCGAACTCAAGATGGGCGTTCATTTGTCCGGGCTCAACCAGGCCCCTCAATCCTGGGAACCCGCCACCGGTTCGGTTCTCCTGCCGATCGAGGGCCGGGACCACGAAGAGGGCCCTGCCTTCCTCGAAATGCGCAGTTCCACCTCCATCAAGGGTGTCACCATTTACTATCCCGAGCAACGCGTCGAGGACATCCGGCCTTATCCTTGGACCATCCATATTCGCGCAAACCCAGCCCACACGAACGAGGTGAGCTTCGACAGCACGGTGGAAAACGTGACGCTCATCAACAGCTACAACGGCATCCGGACCGGCCCGACGGAAAACGGCCGGCACCGTCTCGTCCAGATTAACGGCTGCGTACTCCGGCGGGGCATCCTTGTGGACTGGACCGGCGACATCGGCCGTATCGAGAACGTGCAGTTCCATTCGCACTTCTGGGCACACCGGGCATTTGCGGGGGATTGGAAGCGGGTTTTCTCCTACATGCAGCAAAACCTGGAGGCATTCATTTTCGGGCGCACGGATTGGGAATATGTCAATAACACCTTCGTGTTCCCGGCAAGAGTCGGCTACCGGTTTATGGAAACCACCAACGGCGCCTGCAATGGCCAGTTCTGCGGCATCGGCGCCGACGCCTGCGACACCTGCGTTCTAGTAGAGGCCATCCAGCCTCAAGGGCTATTGATCAACAATGGCCAGTTCAACGCCCACCGCGTCGGCCGCAGCACCCAGATAGTCGTGGAACCAAGCTGTTCCGGCAGCATCCGTTTTGTGAACTGCGGTTTCTGGGGGCCGGTAGCGCACAACGCGGTCTTGCGCGGAAGCGCATACGTCTCCTTCTCCGACTGCTATTTCTCAAACGACAACCACCAGGACCCGGGTTTCTCGATTGTCGCCGAAAACGGCAAGCTCCAGGTCCACAACTCGACCTTTGACGCTCGGTCGCGCCAACGCCAGCCCGGCAATGCCTGGACCGGGGATGATGTTCGGAAGCAACCTGGCAGCATTCATCTCAAGACCGGTCTGAAGTCCGCCGTCATCGAAGGCAACAACGGCTATTACGGCGTAAATATCCAAAATGACATCGGCGACAAGGCGCTCCTGCGGGGCAACGAGCCTTTTCAGCCGGAGCAACCGGCGACAAAACGGCCATGAAGACCCTCATCATTGGCGGCACAGGCAATATCAGCACCCCTATAACTCGGGGCTTGTTGGAACCGGGGCACGACCTGACCCTCTTCAATTATGATGCCAAACCGCCGGAATGGCTCCGCGGCGCTCGAATCATCACCGGCGACCGAACCCACCGCGATGACTTCCGCGCAAAACTGAGCAGCGCGGGCCCGTTTGACTGCGTCATTGACATGATCTGCTACGAGCCCGAGGACGCGCAGTGCGATATTGAGCTCTTCCGCGGCCGCACCCGTCAGTTCATCTTCTGCAGCACGGTCGACGTTTATACCAAGACGCCCCCACGGTATCCGGTGACGGAGGAGAATGGCATCCTGGGGGCGCTCCCGAGCTTTCCTTATGCGCACAAGAAAATGCTGTGCGAGCAGGCACTTTGGGAAGCGCATCGGCGGGGCGATTTCGCCCTGACCGTCTGCCGGCCCACCTTCACCTACAACGAGGCCTGGAGTCCCGGCATCCATTCGTTTGGCGGCCAGAGCTATCATCTGGACCGCTTGCGGCGCGGCAAACCGATCATTCTCCACGGGGACGGCACGTCGGTCTGGGTCGCGAGCTACCGGGACGACACAGCCAGCGGCTTCATCGGCGCGGTCGGCAACGCCAAGGCCTTCGGCCAGGCCTACAACCTCTCCGGCGACGAATGGATGACCCACAACCACATCTGGCGGACCATCGCCCGCCTGATGGGGGCTCCCGAGCCCGATTTCGTCTATATCCCCTCCGACCTGCTCGCCCGAATGGCGCCAAAACAAGCCGAATGGTGCCTCGAGAATTTCCGCCACCCCAATATCTTCGATAACTCGAAGGCCAAGCGGGATCTTGGCTTCCGCTACACCATCACCTTCGAGCAGGGCGTAAAGAAGTGCCTGGATCACCTGTCCCGGCACAACCTCATCGAGAACTCAGACAACTACCCGTTCTACGATCGGATCGTCGAGGCCTGGCGCGAGCACTCGGCTGGCCTCGTCGAGGAGTTCCGAATCAACCCGGTATGACAGACCCCAGTTCAAGATCCAGCGAACACAAGAGGCGAGGGGCGGGGGGCGAGGGGCGAGGAGCAGAGATCTCTTCCCTCGACCCTCCTTCCGCCCGCCCCCTGCTCTACACGGTCTATTTCATTTATTTCTTCTGCGGGATGGCCTTGTGTTTCGAGGGAGCGTTCAACCCGGAGTTCAAAGACTATTTCCAACTCAATTATCAGCAGCAGCAATACACAACCTTTGCCAAGAACATTCCCTTCGTCCTGGCAGTGGGGATCGGCTTTCTCATCCCTCGCGTGGGGTATAAGAACTGCCTGAGCATTGCCATGGCTTTGTTCGCCGCAGGCACGTTGCTGCTTGTCCCTGGACTGCAGAGCGGGAATTATGCGGTAGTCCTGGCCGCGTTTTTCGTCATTGGGATGGGATTCAATTTCGAGTTGGTAGCGGGAAACCCACTCCTCTCAGGTCTGGGACCGCCGGGCGGCGGCGCAAGTCGGCTCAACCTGGGCAACGCCTTGGGCGCCGTCGCGCAGATCATCGCCCCTTTCATGCTGACGCTGATTATTCCGGCGAGCACCGTGGGTGTGCTGGGCAAGATGCCTTACATGAAAGGGTTATTCGTTACGATTGGAATCGTGCTCATGTGCATTTTCGTCCTCACCTTGATGACCAGGACGGTCGATATCTCGGCCAGCCTCAGGTCCGCCAGCGTCAATTGCGTGGGAGCCGCGCAGACCGGCAGCCTCTGGACTCGGCCGCAAGTGATGCTTGGCTTTGTAACAATCTTTCTCGTGCTGGGCGCGGAGGCCGGCCTCTTTAGCCTGTTCCGCAATTACCTTGAAGACCCGGCGGTCGCCGGGATGTCCTCTCGCGCGTCGCAGCAGTTATTCACCGTCTATTTTGCCGTGTTTGCTGTTGGCCGCCTGGCAGGCTCGTGGGCACAGAAGCGGGTGAAGCCCGCCCATACCCTGGCGTTCAACACCGTGGCGGCGCTGCTCTTCGTTGGCCTCATGATGGTCGCCAAAGGGAGCCTGGCCATTGTATCGATTATGGTGGTGGGCTTCTTTGTTTCGATCTTCTTCCCCACACTTTATTCGTTGGCCATCGAGGGTTTGGGCGAGCAGACCGCGAAGGCTTCGGGGCTGCTAACCATGGGTTTCCTGGGCTGCGCCGCGCTGCCGATCCTGCAAGGGAGGCTGGCTGATACTATCGGGCTGCAACGCTCGTTTGGGATTTGCGTCGTCCCTTACCTGTTTGCCCTGTTTTACGCCTTGAATCGCTCCCGAACGACACCCAAGTCCGTCGCGATCGGTTCCCCCAAGGCCGTTCCAGCACCGGCTCACCAAACGGAATCTGGCCGGGCACCCTAAGAGCAATGAACCGCCTCACCATCTCCGATAATCGTCGTTTCCTTGTCTGGGGGGACGGTCGGGCCTTTTTCTGGCTGGGCGACACGGCCTGGGAGCTCTTCCACCGGGCGAAGGTCGAAGAAGCCGATGCTTACCTGGAGAACCGCCGTCAAAAGGGCTTCACCGTGATCCAGGCGGTGGTCTTGGCGGAGTTCGACGGATTGAACGTCCCTAATGCGTGCGGGGAACGGCCGCTGATTGATAACGATCCACTCCAACCAAACGAGGCATTCTTCCGGCAGGTGGATCAGGTTATCGAATTAGCCGGCCAAAAGGGTTTGTTGGTCGGTCTCCTGCCAACTTGGGGCGACAAGCTCGAACTGTTGGCCCACGGCATAGGCCCGGTCATTTTCAACCCGGAAAACGCGAGGCGGTACGGCGTGTGGCTCGGCAACCGCTACCGCGATACCTGGAACATCATCTGGATCAATGGCGGCGACCGCCAGGGCGGCGGGACCAATAGTCCCATTTGGGAGGCGCTGGCCAACGGGATCAAGTCGGCCGACCCGAACCACCTGATGACCTTTCATCCACTGGGGGGCGGCGGCGGTCACAGCTCTTCGGAGTGGTTCCATCAATCGGACTGGCTGGACTTCAACCTCGCCCAGTCCGGACACGAGGGGAAACACCTGCCAAACTATGAGATCGTCAGCCGCGACTACAGCCTCCTGCCCGTCAAGCCCTGCCTCGATGGCGAGCCGCGTTACGAGGACCATGCCGTCAACTGGAAGCCGCAGGAACTGGGTTGGTTCGATGACTACGATGTGCGCCAGGCGGCCTATTGGGCGGTGTTCGCCGGTGCTTTTGGCCATACCTACGGTTGTCACCCTGTCTGGCAAATAAGCGGCGAACGATACGCGCCAATCACGTTTGCCCGTCGGGGTTGGCGCCAGGCGCTGGACCTCCCTGGGGCGTGCCAAATGCGCCACCTGCGCCGTTTGATGGAATCGCGTCCGATGCTCTCGCGGGTTCCCGACCAGTCGATTCTCGTCGAGGAAAAGTCCGGGCCCGAACACCGCCGCGCTTGCCGCGGGGACGGTTACCTCTTCATTTATCTCCCGCAGGGAGGATCGGTGGAGGTCAAACTGGACTCGCTTGGAGGGCCGCTGATCCGTGCCTGGTGGTATGATCCGAGGACCGGTGAAGCGCGTGACCTGGGCGCTTTGCCGCGCGGAGAGCGTATGAATTTCGCCGCGCCCTGGGCGGGTCCGTGCAGCGATTGGGTATTGGTGATCGACAGCGCGGCCAAGGAATTTCCAGCACCAGGAACTGACCAAACATGAACACCATCGTACCAAGCTCAACAGACAACAACCAGCGTCGCCTATGAACCTTGCCCTGAATACCTATGTTTACGAGGTGGCCAAATGGCCGATCGAGAAAACGCTCAGGAGCGCCCAGCGAATGGGCTTCAAGTTCACCGAGTATGCCGCCTGCGGCTCCGGTGACCCTACCCTGATGAGCGCCAGGAAGCGCCGCGACATTGTCCGGATGCACCGCGACCTTGGCCTGCACAGCTCGCAGATGCTGCTGGCGGAGGTCGAGCACATGGCCTGCCCCAATGCCAAGACCCGCCAACAGGTTCTCGATTACATGAAACGATGCAGCGAGTTCCAACTGGAGTTAGGCGGCCGCCAGGTGCTCGTTTGCTGGGGCTGCGGCGTGCATCTGGCCGAAATGCTGCCCGAGGTCGCGTGGCTGAACTCCATCGACTCCATCTGCAAGCTGGCTCAATGGGGGTCAAAGCAGGGATTGCTGGTGGACCTCGAAATCGAACCCCACATCTATTTCATTCTCAACAGCACCGACAAAGCGGCACGCATGGTGGAGGATATCGGTCTGCCGAACGTGTTCCCGAACCTCGACATCGGCCATTTCGTGATCAACCGCGAGGGGCCGCAGCGCCTGGAAAAGATCAAGGACAAGATCATCCACATCCATTTAAGCGAGACCCAGGGCTATGACCATACCAACAGCATCATCGGCACCGGCACGGTGGATTTTCCTGCCTACGTGCATAAGGCCATCGAACTGGGCATCGAAGAGAATTGCAAACGAATCGGTGAACCGTGCATCGCCGGGATCGAGATGGGCGAACCCCAGTACCCCGTGGACAACCCCGACCGCTGGGTGCAGGAAAGCCTCAAGTACTTGGCCAGGAAACTGCCCGAACTCACCCGTTAACCCGCCATCACCTATAAGTAATCCTTCCACCCGAACCAAAAATCCTATGAGAAAGAGCGAACTCACCTTTGGCGTGATCGTTGGGACCCGCGGTTGCTTTTCCGCCGAACTGGCCCGGAGCGGACGCGAGCAAGTCCTCAATCAAATCAAGAAGGCCGGCCATCGCAGCGTCATCCTTCCCGCCGCTGAAACCCCGACTGGAGCCATCGAGACCGTTGCGGACGCGCGCAAATGTGCTGACCTTTTCAACCAGCCCCGTAACGAGATCGATGGCATCATTGTTTCCTTGCCCAACTTTAGCGACGAACTGGGCATCGTGAATACGCTCAACTGGGCCAAACTCGGTGTGCCGGTCCTTGTGCAGGCCTCGGATGACGAGTTGGACAAACTCGACACGACTCACCGGCGGGACTCCTTCTGCGGCAAGATCTCCGTCTGCAACAACCTCCGGCAGTACGGCATTCCGTGGACCAATACGGCGACCCACACCGTCGCGCTCAGCAGCCCGGCTTTTTTCAATGACCTGGAGTTCTTCGCCTCCGTTTGCCGAGTGGCCAACGGCCTGCGCAACGCCCGCATCGGCGCGATTGGCGCGCGCCCCGCCGCCTTCCAGACCATGCGCGCGAGCGAAAAGCTGCTGCAGGCCTCCGGTATCACCGTCATCCCGGTGGACCTCTCGGAGATCATCGCTGCTGCCCACAAGGTCGATGTCACCTCCAGCCGCGCCAGGGACAAGCTGGCTGAGATCAAGGGCTATGGATCGGTCGCTCCGGGCATCGGGAACCTGGAAGCGAAGTTCGAGAAGCACCTCCGGCTCTTCCTGGCGGCCGAGGACTGGATGCAGGCCAACGCCATTGACGCGGCCGGGTTCCAGTGCTGGACCTCGATTGAGCAGAACTACGGCTGTGCGACCTGCCTGACGATGAGCATGATGAGCGACCAACTCATCCCGTGCGCCTGCGAGGTGGACATCGCCGGGGTGACCGCGATGTACGCTTTGGTCTTGGCGACCGGCAACCCGGCCGCGATCGTGGATTGGAACAACAACTACGCCGAGGACCGAAACAAATGCGTGGCCCAGCACTGCGGCAACTATCCGAAGGGCTTCGTCGGCAAGCCCGTCGAGATTGCCAACCTCAGCGTGCTCGGGAGCGTACTGGGTGAGGAGCTCTGCTTTGGCGGCATCAATGCCAAGGTCGAGCCGGGGCCAATGACCTACCTGCGCTTCTCGACGGACGACCTCCACGGCCGGGTGCGTGGTTATGTCGGTGAAGGCCAGTTCACCGCCGATCCTTTCAACATGCTTGGCTCCATCGCCGTCTGTCAGATCCCGAACCTCCAGAAGCTGATGAAATACATTTGCCGGCAAGGATTCGAGCATCATGTCTCGATGGTGCGCGCCAACTGCGCCGGCGCCATCAACGAGGCCGTTACAACCTATCTTGGCTGGGACATGTACCTGCACGAATGAGCGCCAGTGCCACCCCCTCGCCGCTGCTGGAAGCCCGCGGAATCTCGAAATCATTCCCGGGCGTTCGCGCGCTCCATGGTGTGGACCTGGAGGTCCGGCCCGGCGAGGTCCACGCGCTGCTTGGCGAAAACGGCGCGGGCAAGAGCACCCTCGTGCAAATCGTGGCGGGAGTTTTCCCGCCCGACGAAGGCTCCCTCTATCTCAAAGGGCAAGCGGTTTCGTTCACCAACCCCCAGGCGGCCCAGGCCGCGGGCATCGCGATGGTCTTCCAGGAGCGCAGTCTGGCGGGGCCGCTTAATGTGGCAGAGAACGTTTTCTTTGGACGGCAGCCCGTCGGGCGCTGGGGCGTGATCGATCGCCCGCGCATGCATCAAAGCACTTTTGAAATCCTCGCAGAGTTGGACATTCGACTCCACCCGGAAACTGTCGTCGAAGACCTCTCGCCCGCGGAACAGCAGATGGTTGAGATCGCCAAAGCGCTTTCCCTCCAGGCGCAATTGCTGGTGCTGGATGAGCCGACCTCGACGCTCACCGAAGCCGAAACCGCAAACCTCTTCCGTGTCATCAATCGCCTGCGCGACCGGGGCGCCGGCATCATCTATATCTCCCATCGCATGGCCGAGGCCTTGCGCATCTGCGACCGGATCACCGTGCTCCGCGACGGCAGATACCAGGGCACGTTTGACCGGAGGGATGTCACCGAGGAACAGCTCATCAGCCGCATGGTGGGGCGCGAGTTCCGCTTCCGTCCGGCCGCAAGCGCGCGGCAGTCCTCTGCGCCTCGCCCGGCACTGGAAGTCCAGGGGTTGAGTGATAATCGCTTGCTGAGGCAGATCAGTTTTCAAGCGCACGCGGGGGAAATCACCGCGTTGGCGGGCCTGGCCGGCTCGGGGAGAACGGAGTTGGCGATGGCTATCTTTGGCGCCCGGCCTATTACCTCAGGACGCGTGCTCATCCAGGGCCGGCCCGTCGCCATCCGGTCCCCGCGCGACGCGATCCGCGCTGGCATTGGTTATTTGCCCGAAGACCGTAAGGATGCCGGTTTGTTCCTGGAGCTGAGCCTGGCCGCGAATTTCGGCGCCGCGGGCCTGGATCGTTTTGGCTGCTGGTGGCTGGCCGACCGAGCGATGGAAGAACAGGCGGTGGCTGCGGCCGCGCGTCTCCGTCTAGCAAATCCACACGCCCGCACGGTCCAGGAACTCAGCGGCGGCAACCAACAGAAAGTCATGGTCGCGCGCTGGCTCCTGGTGCGGCCACCGATATTTATAGTAGATGAGCCCACGCGAGGCATTGATATCGGCGCCAAGATGGAGATTCACCAACTCCTGCACGAGTTGGCTGGAGCGGGTGTGGCCATTATCCTGATTTCCTCGGAACTCCCCGAGGTCCTCTCCCTGGCCGACCGCATCCTGGTGATGCGCGAGGGCTGTTTGGCGGGTGAAATCCCCCGTGCCGGAGCCACCGAGGAGAGCATCCTGCGATTGGCGGCGCTCCCCCATTCCTTGAACTCGCATGCCTGCGCCTGAAACCATAGCCAGTGCCATCAAAACGAGCGCGCCGGTCCAACCGAAATCCCGGTTCCGGCTGACGCGCGAGATGGTGCTCCTGCTGCTGATGCTGGCGGGAGTCATCGGGGCGACGCTGGCTTATCCACATTCGTTTCCCACTTGGGCGAACCTGACGGCGTTGTTGCGGAATATGGCCCTGGACGGAGTGATGGCGTGCGGGATGGTCGTTCTAATGGTAAGCGGCGTGTTCGACCTTTCCATCGGCTCGATGTTCTCAATGGTCGGAGTGCTAACAGGGTGGATGTTGACTGATGGGCGGGTCCCGATCCCGCTGGCGATGCTCGCGGGTCTTGCCATCGCCACCTTGGGCGGAACGCTCAACGGTTGGATCGTGGCCAAAGTGAAGGTGAATGCCTTGATCGCGACGCTGGGAACCATGCAGGTCTTCCGCGGTGTGGCGGTGCTGGTCGGCGGACCGGGCATCGCCAACCTGCCAGCGGGATTTGCCCGGCTTGGCCAGGCTGAATGGCTCGGCCTGCAGTCCCCGATCTGGCTTATGCTCGGGGTCGCCATTTCCGGCCAGTATCTCCTGGCCAAGACCCGGTTCTTCCGCAAGTACTATTACATTGGCGCCAACTCCAAAGCCGCCCTCCTCTCGGGCATTCCGGTCGAGCGGATGCAGATCTTCGCCTTTGCCCTCATGGGCTTGCTTGCGGGCCTGGCCGGGATGGCGTTTGCCGCCCGGGTTGCTACCGCAACTTCCACCTCAGGCGACGGCGCGGAACTGCGCATCATCACCGCGGTCATCCTCGGCGGCGCCAGCTTGAGTGGCGGCAGGGGCACGGTGTGGGGTACTCTTGCGGGAGTCCTCTTCATTTCGCTGATCAACAACATCATGATCTTCGCGCGGCTCTCACCGGAATGGCAAAGCATCATTATTGGCTCCGTGCTCGTCATCGCGGTCGCCCTGGACCGTTTCCTGGGCCGCAAAAAGTAAACCCAGCAACTGCACACTATGAAACCAGACTATCCGCATCACTCCCGCCGGTCGTGGTTAAGAAACCTGGCCCTGGCAAGCAGCGCAGGCTGGCTTGTTTCCTGCCGCCAAGCGGAGAATTCGACCCCGGTTGCCACCGGCTCCAAACCGAAGGCCGACTACTCCAACGAGGAGTACGTCTGGATTTCGCCGCATGCCAATCTGCCGCTCTACAAAGCGCACGACCATCCCGCGCTGCAATTGGCCGCCAAGGAACTGGGGGTTAAGGTAACCATCACGGGTCCCAGCACCCTCGATATGCCGATGTTCGTCAGCATGATCGAAACCACCATTGCACGCCGCCCGGCGGGGATGTTGATTAGCGCATGGGACCCCTCGGTGGTCATCGCGCCCATTGCCAAGGCCTTCGAGGCCCAGGTCCCGGTCGTGACCGTTGACGTGGATGCGCCGAGCAGCAAACGGCTGACCTTCGTCGGGACGAACTGGTTCGACCTGGGGGTGCGCCAGGGAGAAGCCATGGTCAAAGCGCTCGGGGGCAAAAAGGGCAAACTCGCTTTGCTCGGTCTGACGGAACAATACATCGACCAGCAGGCCTTTGCCGGCTTTCGCTCCGTGATCGAGAAGACGGGCCTGACCGCGATGGAACCGCAGCATGATCGTGGTGATTCGGCCGTCGCGGCCCGCATCGCGAGCACGGTGATTCAATCCACTGCTGACCTGGTCGGCATGGCGGGCTTCGATTCCGAGAGCGGCCCGGGCATTGGCCTCGCGGTGAAAGAGGCCGGCAAGGTCGGCCAGATCATCGTTACCTGTGTGGATGCCGAACCCGTCCACCTCAACTTAATCAAGGAAGGCGTGGTCACTGCCGCCATCGGCCAGAAGCGCGAATTATTCACTTACCTTGGCTTGCGCATGCTGTTCGACCTGAACCACAGCCCGCTCAAGTTCACCGCCAACGACCGCAAGGCCGGCGTCTTCGCGGCCCCAGAGGTCATCAATACGGGTAGTTACACCGTGACTCGCGAGAACGTGGACGTTTTCCTCAAGCCGGCATGATGCGTGCATTCTTTAGGTATCTGGTCTTGCCCTGCCTGATGGTGGTCCTGTGCCGGGGGCAGGGCGTTCTCGCGGCCGAGATCGGTTTAGACCTTTCGTCCACACAGGTCCGCCTCCGTGCCGGTCCACAAACCTGGTGGTTCAGCCAAGAGGCCGGGCAATGGTCCCTGGTGGGAATTGAAGTCGGTGGCATGATCGTCGCGCAGCCTTCGTCTCGCGCCGATTCGTTTTGGGTGGGGGCTGGTGAAGGGCTGAGCCTTGAGGTGTTGACGAACAGCCCGACGGAGAAGGCCGTGCGCTTTCCACTCGGCCGCGGCAGCGCCACTTACCGGGTGCGCGCAAGCGACGCCCTGCCCGTCGTGCATGTGGAACTCGATGGTCCGGGGGAACTCCTTTGCGCGTTCTATTCCAAGGCCAGCGCCGCAAACGAGCACGGCGCTTGGGTGACGCGCGGATGGGTGGCCACCGATGCGGATGGCTCCGAGGCGTTCATCGACGCCAGCAATCCCCTGGTCTTCGGCCACAGTAGGGGCAGCGATCTGGATACGGGTTATGTCTTTCTGCCCGAGGTGAAGGGCCATATCCAAAGAAACGGTCGCACCGAACAACGGACTGGAACCTTTTTCAAAACCGAGCGCCGCCCGGATTCCGGAGGCCGCTTTCACGCCGTCTGGCAGTTGCGCTTGGGCGAGAAGGAACCAAAGGCATTTGCCGCCTTGTTCGACCGCGACTTGGGCGGGCGCCTGAGCGATGTGTGCGAGAAATACTTCGCGGGTGGAGTCGATATGCTGGTGGACATCACCAACGTGCCGAGGAGCACTTTCGATCCCGAGAAATGCCTCGAAGTAATGCCGGTCCGCCTGGCAGCTCCAGACGCATTTGTCCCCGGGTGGGGCCTGATGATGGATGAATTTCAGAACGCTGCCTACCCGTTTGCCCATGATTCCGTCTGGCAGATTCCCGCTCTGCTGGCCTTCGAGGGCCTGGCTACGGGCCGGGAATGGGAGCGCAATTTCGCCCGATACTTTTTGGACAAAACCCCGCTCGAAGGCGCGGATGGCAAGAGCTTCTTCGTGCGCCGCCCGGGCGGTTTGACGCGGTGGGGGTATTTCGCGACCTACCGCGACGGCTTCGTGCCGCTCGATGGAGGCACGTGGTGGCAGGCCGACATCCTGTATCGCACGGCCCTGGCGTTGCACGACGCCAAGCTCCGCCAGGCCGCGCTCGACATGGTCCGGCACGATCTGAACGTGAAGCTGGACCTCGAAAAGATGACTTATCCGCCCTGCTGGAGCGCCGTGCTAAACCGCGTCGGTGACGACCATCGAGACGACTGGTTCATGACGCCCGGCCTGGCTTATTGTGCTTACATGGCGGCACGGGTCGCCTATCCCGAAACCGGCGACCCGAAGTATCTCGCCATGGCCGACCGCATCTGCGAATGGTTTGCCGATTACATGGTTCCGGAGTTGAAACTCAACCATCTTCAGGGGAACAACATGCACGCGGTTTTTTCACACTATCTCACGCTGGCCTTCTTGGAGAAATACGAACGCTCGCCCGAGCGCCGGTTCCTCGACGTGGCTGGCGACATGGCCTGGGTTCACATCATGACCACTTGCACAACCCCCGCGAAGGACAACCGGGGGAATTGGCTGACGGGCACCACCTGCGTCGGCGTCCGCGGGTGCGTGGACTATGACTGCGCCCCCAATCTTTGTCACGAGAAGGACCTGACGTTCGTGCATATTATCGGGCCGCTGCTCGATCACGTTTCCGGCCCAGCCTACGCCAAATATATCGGGCTCTGCCGGCTCGTATTGGCCAAGGACTTTTGGAACAGCGCCTGGGCCATGGAGCTTCGGGACACCAATCTCCGCACGATGTATGACACATACGCCCGGGGCCTGGCCAACCTGATGTTTGCCCTCAACCGCTCGAGCGATCCTTGGGTGAGCGCGGTCGAAAAGCTGGTTTCCAAGAGCGACATAAACATTGGGCACGAGCGTGATCTCGTCTTGCTGAACGGCACCCGCGAGCCGCGTGACACGCGCTTGGAGGTCCGCTTCCTGCAGCCAGGCCGCTACGACGTCAAGGTGGACGGGCGGGATTTCGGCGCTAGAACTCACTTGCAACTGGCTGAAGGCCTTGACGTGAACCTCGCCGGCAACTCCATGAGGCGCATTCAGGTCAAACCGCTCCGGCTTGAAACACCCCTGCCGCCGCGCGCCCAGGCCTACGATTCGAGCGTGACCTGGCTCAGCGACCTGACGCCGTTTGGCGCTCAACGAGGGACCGGCTTGCCCAAGCCGGTTTACAAAAATGACCGGAGCTTCGACGACTCGCCCATCAGCCTGGGCGAAAAGGCCTTCGCTAAGGGTTTGGGCTGCGCCGCCAACACCGTCCTCATCTACGAACTCCAGGGCAGGTTTGATCGCTTCGAAGCCACCGTGGGCGTGGATTCCTCCGTCGCCGGCAAGACCAATCCTCCGGCATCAGTCTTTTTCACAGCTTTTGTGGACGGGGTGCTGCGTTTTGAGAGCGGCCCGATGTTTGCTCGCACTCCGTCTCAAGAAGTGAATGTGGACGTCCGTCATGCCCGGGTGTTGATGCTGCGCCTGTCCTGCAACGGGGATGACAATGGCAGGTCTGAGAACGACCATGGCGATTGGGCCGCGGCGCGCCTGCTCGGCAGGGTGACGAATCAGTTGAACGAATGAACCGAAAGGCCGGCGAGCAAATGCCGAGCGAGTTCCTTGCCTGCGTTTTTGGCCTTGACCTTAGAACGGGTGTTCTTTACAACGCCTGCATGATTTTATCCGGCTGGCTGGCCCTGCGCCCCGCGCTATGAAAACGACGCAAACGGTGGATGCCGACACGGGGCGGAGATTGCGCGCGTTGCGGCTTCGCGCTCACCTGTCGATGCGGGAGCTGGCCCGGCAGGCCGGAGTCGCTGTGAGCTGTGTCTCCAATATCGAAGCCGGACGGCTTTCGGTCAGCCTCGCCACGCTCCGGAAGTTGCTGCTCGCCTTGGGCACGGACCTGGGCCCGTTCTTTGCCGACGAGCTGCCGGCGCCCTCGGGTTGGGTCTTTCGCCGGCGGCAGATGTGCGCGATGACCGACGCCGGGCGGTGCTACACGCTGGTGCTGCCAGCCCGGCCCGACGTTGGCCTGATCATGCTGGATGAGGAGCTTTTCGCCGGCGAGCAGCCGGATTTTGAATCGCTCAGCGGCGATTTGGCGGGCTACGTCCTGACCGGTGAGCTGCAGTTCGAGTTGCAGGGTGACGAGCCACAGGTGCTCCAGCCGGGAGATGCCTTTTACATCCCCGCCGGACGAGCGGCCCGGGGGCGTTGCGCCCGGGGCAAGTCGGTGCGGTTGGTGACGGTTCAGTTGCGGGAGAAAGGGGCTGGCGTAAACTGCGAAACCCGTCACCGCGGAAATCCCCAACGCCCGCAGGGGCCAGGGGTTACGGTTCCCGACTCTGTCCGTGTGGCGAAGCACCGGGGCCGCTCGGTGAGGCGAAAGCGGGAATTATGAAAAGCGCAACGCTCGGGCTGATGGTTGGGCTGAACCTGACGGTTGCTGTTTTGGCTCGTGCCTCAGTGCCTGTCAGGACCGAGCGCCTCGACCTTTCCGGTTCGTGGCAGATGCAGTCGTCGGCCGTGGAGGGGGCGGATGGAGGCAGCGTGTCGCAGCCCGGGCATGCCCGCCGGAATTGGTATCCCGTTCAGGTCCCAACCACGGTGCTCAACGCCCTGGTGAAGCACGGTGTTTATCCCGACCCTCGTTTCGCCTTGAACACCTACCAAATCCCTGACAGCTCGGACGAGTTCAACCAGACGAACGACCTGGCAAAATTCAGCCACCTGCCCGACAAAAGGAACCCCTGGCGCGATGCCTGGTGGTTCCGGCGGGAGTTCACACTGCCCAAGTTGCCCGCTGGCCGCCACGTCTGGCTGCATCTCGATTCGATCAACTACCGGGCTGAGGTCTGGCTCAACGGAAACAGGGTCGCTGAGCGCGAACAGATGGTCAGCATGAACCAGCGTTTCACCTTCGAAGTGACGCGTTGGGCCGTGGGAGGGTCGAATTGCCTTGCCGTGAGGACCTGGGGTGTCGATCACGTCGGCTCCCCTGGCCCGCAGTTGGTTCCGCTCGCGGCCAACCGCTTCGAGGACCATGTCAGCGATGGGCCCATGGATTATGCCGTTCAACTGGCCGGCGGCTACGACTGCTTCCCGTCCATTCCGGACCGTTACTTAGGCATCCTGCAGGACGTGTGGCTGGAGGTGAGCGGTCCGGTCACCATCCGCGACCCGTTCGTGGTGACCGAACTGCCGCTGCCGCGCACGGACAGCGCTAAGCTCAAGATCTCCGCCACCCTGTTCAATGCGGGTGCCCAGGCGACCAGCGGCGTCCTCAAGGGATCAATTGCAGAAGTGGGATTGACATTCGAGACGCCAGCGGCCCTTTCGGCGGGTGAGGAAAAGCAGGTTGTCTTCGACCCCGCGCCGGTGATGAAGCAGCCGAAGCTCTGGTGGCCGAACGGGTACGGCGAGCACCCCCTGTATGGCCTCAAGCTCGAGTTTGTGGCGGGCGGGAATCTCTCGCACGCGCAGACGGTGCCCTTTGGCGTGCGCCAGATCACCACGGAGATGCATGAGAGAGCTGGCCATTACGGGCGGCGCATTCTGGTCAACGGCCAGAAGATCTTCGCCCGCGGCGGCTACATCCAGCCCGACGCCCTCTGGGAATGGACGCCGGAGCGCGTCGACGCCGAGATTCGCTACTATGCCCAGGCCAACCTCAACCTGATCTATTTCGAGGACATCGCCAATCCTCCGGATTACCTGTTCGAGGCATGCGACCGTTATGGCGTGATGATTGGCCAGTGCTTCTACGGTTGCGCCTGGATGCAGACCGGATCGAAGTATCCGGCCGACGTGCCGCTGGTGGTGCAATGCACCCGGGATATCGTGAAGCGCTACCGCAACCATCCCAGCCTGGTCATGTACATGGCCAGCAACGAGGGGTTCACGCGCGAGGAGGTTTACCGGCCGTGGCGCGCAAGCGTTATCGAATTGGATGGCAGCCGTTTCTGGATCCCGTCTAATGGCATGCCCGATGCGCCCCGGGACAAAGTGCAGCCCTGGTTCCGGGAGGACGTGCCCGCTGGGATGAGCGACAACGGGGGCAATTCTTACGGTTGGGAAGAACCCTCCGAGTACTACCGAAGGGTGCGTGAGGTGCCGAATTGGATGTTCATGGTCGAGAGTGGTTCGGCTTCCCTGCCTCCGCTGAGCAGCCTGCGAAAGTTCATCCCCAAGCTGGGCGAGGTGGCTCCCGGCCCGACGTTCCCACTGGATGCCACCTGGGCCCATCATGGCGCCAACAAGTATTACGAGCCTTATGATGCCGCCGTGCGCCGCGTGTACGGGGAGCCGGCTACCGTGGGAGATTACGTTTGGCAGGGACACCTCGCCACGGCCGATCAGCATCGCGCCATGTTCGAAGCGATAAATCACCGGTTGTGGGACATCACCAGCGGGTTCACGCAGTGGAAGATCAACTCCGCCTGGCCGGATGTGCAGTGGCAGATCTTCGACTGGTTCCTGAAGCCGATGGTGAGCTACTACTTTATTAAGCGCGCCAACGAACCGGTTCATATTCAACTCGGATTGATCGAACCGATGGTGACGGTGGTGAATCACTCGCTCGAGCCGCGGAGCGGTCTGCGGGTTCGCGCCCGGGTTTTAGACCCCGCGATGCGTGTGCTCTTCGAAAGACAGGGGAGCGTGGAGGTGGGTCCAAACACGTATCGCGACACCTTTGACCTGCCCAAACTGCCGGAGCTACCGCCCGTCTATTTTGTCCGGCTTGATCTGAGCGACTCAGCCGGAAAACGGGTTTCGGACAACCTCTACTGGTTGCCCGCGAAGAAAGGCGGCTCGATGCAGGCACTGCGCTCGCTGCCGCCGGTAAGACTCCTGGCAACCTGCAAAATCGAGGCGCGCGGCGCAGATAAAGTCGCCCGTGTGAAGGTCACCAATCCGACAAGCCGCCTGGCTTTCTTTGTCCAACTGGCGCTGACTCAAGGACGGGGCGGCGCCGAGATTCTGCCGGTGCTTTGGGACGACAACTACTTCAGCCTGCTGCCGGGCGAGTCGCGCGAACTCACGGCCAGGTTTGCGGCAAAAGATGCCGCGAACGGCAAGGCGACACTGGAGGTGGGCGGTTGGAACGTGCAGGGCAATTCTGACTGCCTCGCCCTTGCTGTTTCGCCAAAGGAAATCAAGCTCGGCGAGGGGTTTACGGTCACGGCCAGCGTCGCTAACACTTTCCTCGACGGCAGCCGCGTGTTCCTCGAAGTGGACGGGAAGCCGGCGGACTCTCGCTGGACGCGGGCTCGCGGCGCCCCGAAACAGGCGCTGACGTTCCCGTTGGTGCTGGAACGTTCCGGGAAACACACTCTTATGGTGGGAGCCAAGAGACTCGTACTCAACATCCAGCCATGAACCGCCGGGAGTTTGCCAGGCTGGTCGGGACGGGCGCCGTGGGCGCCGCCGCGCTCGGCAAATGGGGAGAAAGCTGTCTGATGGCCACCGCCGCGGCTCCGGAGCCTCTGGCCCGCCGCGGCGTGTTCCTGGTCCGAGGAAAGCCTGTCTTTCTGGTGTCCGGGTCGGTGGATTACTTCCGCTGCCCGCCCGAGTTGTGGCGTGACCGCCTGCTCAAGGCTAAGCGCGGAGGCCTGAATTGCATCGCCAGTTGCATTGTTTGGAATTTCCATGAGACCGAACAAGGCCGGTTCAATTTCAGCGGGGAGCACGATCTGGGGCGATTCATTGACCTCTGTGGCGAGTTGGGTCTTTACTTTTTCGCGCGGGTGGGACCGTTCATCTGCGACGAATGGGACGGAGGCGGGCACCCGGCCTGGCTGATCGCCAAGGATGACATTCAGTTCCGGGCGATGCACGAGCCCACGCTCAAGTATGTGCGGAGGTGGTTCGAGCACCTGCTGCCCATTCTGGTCCGCCGCCAAGTCACGCGCGGCGGCCCGGTCATCCTGGTTCAGCAAGAGAACGAGTATTATTACGCCAATCGCCCGGACGGCCGGGATTACCAGGCCACGCTGGTTCGGTGGATGCGTGAATTGGGCATCGAAGTGACCATCACCGACTGCAACGGCTTCGAGACGCGGGTGCCAGGCTCGCTGCAAACCCTGAACGGCTTCAACCTGGGCGCCGCCGAGCGCTATCGAGGGGAGCACCCTGACCTGCCGGTGCTGTGCAGCGAGATCTATACCGGCTACCTGGATTGCTGGGGACTGCCGCCCGCCACCGTGGACGCCAGCCTGCTCCATCGGCAACTGATGGAGATGCTCGCCTCGCGCGTGATGTGGAATTACTTCATGTATCACGGGGGAACGAACTTCGGTTTCCGGGCGAGCAGTTCCTGGAAGACCGACGACGCCTTCGTCACTACCTGTTATTATCCGACCGCGCAACTGGCCGAAGGCGGCGGGTTCAACAACCTGTTCTTCGCTACCAAAACCGTGGATCAGTTGGGGACGAACTTCCAGGATTTCTTCAGTCAAGCCGCCGCGGCGCAGACTCCGGTCAAAGCCGAGGGAGCGATCCGGGTTTCGGCGTTGCGCGCTCCGCAAGGGACGATGGTCTTCGTGTTTCCAGGCGAGAAAAGCGGCCCGGCGCCCAGCGCGTTGATCTTGCCCTCGGGCGAACGCCTTGAATTCGCCGAGAGCTCGGCCCAACCCATCATGACCCCTTTCGAGTACCGGGCCTTTCCGGACTGCCGTATCGATTGGGCCAACGCCACGCTCCTCGGCGTGGCGGGGTCCTCAAAGAAGCCCACTCTCGTTTTCATCGGGGACGCCTGGCAAAAGGGTCGGGCCTCAATCAATGGCCGGCGCATCGAGTTTTCGTTCGCCTCTGGCGATCCAGTTCCCAAGGAAGCAACCCCGGCCCAGATCATCGGCTTGTCACACGAGCTCGCGAGTCGCGCGTGGTTTGCTGACGGACGCCTGGTGATTGGGCCTGCCTACGTCGGCGAGCGAGCCGGGGGAAGGCACGAGTGCTGGCTGACACGGGGCAAGACCCCGGTACTGGTGGTCGAATCCGACGGCCGGCATCGGCGAGAGAGTGTGACCGCGGCGCCGACGCCGGACGGCCAGGTCCCGCTGAAGGACTGGCGGTCATATCCGCTGCCCGAGATTCACGGCGGCGGGAACGGCTGGCAGGCGATGGACGGGCCGAAATCGCTTGAGCAGTTGGGGTCCTGGCAGGGTTATGCCTGGTATCGGGCTGTCTATCGCTGCGAGCAAGCCCATTCCACCACGCTGCAGTTCACGCGCGCGGCGGATCGCTTTCACGTCTTTCTCAACGGCCAAAAGTGCGGCGTTTGGGGGCGGGGCAACCACGCGACGCGCGATCCGCTATCTATCGAGCTGGCGGCAGGCGAAAACGATTTCGTGCTCCTCTGCGACAACATGGGCCACAGCTCAGAGGGCCGCGCCCAGGAACGCAAGGGGATTTTGGGGCCGGTCGTGCTGGGCGCCCAGTCGCGCTCACTCGGTGCACCGGAACGATTCACCCCGGCCAAGCCGCCTTCGACCAACTATGAATTCGAGACTTATCGCGCCCTCAACGGAAGCGGCGCGCGGTTCACGGGTTTCGCCTGGACCGTTGCACGTGCCGCCGGCGAGCGGCTGCTGCTCACCTTGCGGGCCGTGCCGCAATACGCCTGGCTGGGCGTAAACGGCGAAATCGTGGGTGAACACGGCGGCGACTTCTCTCTCGTCGACGGGTTCTCGTTCAAGGAATTTCTGCTGCCGGTGGACCTCTCCGCCGGCCCGGTCCGTATCGAAGTGATCTTGTTCGGCGGCGAACTGGCCGATATCGGGAAACACGTCTGTCTGTTTGCGTATCCGGAGCAACCGGGGTTAACGCAGTGGCGCTTCAAGCCGTGGGAGACCCCGCGCGCCGCAGGTCCGGCGGCAGTCGGTTCCCCGGTCTGGTGGGAGTGCGGGTTAGCGCGGCCCAAGCTGGCGGGGCCGCTCTTTTTGCACCCGGTCGGCCTGAGCAAAGGCCAGGCTTATCTCAATGGCCGCGCGGCCGGACGGTATTGGGACATCGGCCCGCAGAAGGCGCTCTACCTGCCGGAGCCATGGTGGAAGGAGCAGAATCGCCTGGCGATTTTCGACGAGGGAGGCCGACACCCGGGCGGCAGTTTCCTGGCACGGGATGCGCGGGTACCCACGATGACGGTGAAACTATAGGTGATTCCGCATGAACCAACCAATCCTCTTGCATCCTCAGCCAAGGCACTGCAAATGGTCTCGTCGCCACTTCCTTGTCACCGTTGCGGCGGCGGGGTCGTTCACGGTGGTAGCCGCGGGCGCGTCGCAGCCCGCGGCTACTACGGTGTTCCCTCAGCGCGGCTACTATCTCCTCCCCTGCCGCACGCCCACGCTCGGGTACGCGGCCTATCGCGACCTGGTCGACGACCTGGCCGGGGAGGGGGTGAACACCCTCATTCTCTGGCTCGGGGGCGGGTTCCGGTCGAGGAGATTCCCCATCACCTGGCAATACAACGCGGAGCACTTGAACGTAAGGCACGACTTCATGGGGCGACTCATCCGGCACGCGCACCGGCGCGGCATCAAGTGCCTGCTCGGGTTTACGCCCTTCGGTTACGACGGGGTGAACCAATATCCGCGCGAACATCCGGAGCTGAAGGCCGTGGGACCCGACGGCAAGCCGGTCGCCGAGTTCGGCATTCACTGCTGGGGCTGGAACCTCTGCCCGGCCAAGCCCGAATCACAACGGTTCATGCTCGAATATGTTCGCGAAGTGGCGTCCGAGTTTTACCCGGAGGCGGATGGCCTGTTTATCGAGTCGAGCGATTACGCTATCTGCCATTGTCCCGAGTGCGGCCCAAGGCATTTCGACCACGAGTTCAGGTTCGTCCGGGCCATTTCGGAGGAAATCTGGGCGCGGCACCCAGGGGCGACCATCGTGGTGTATCCGCATTATTTCTCAGGCGCCCAATTGAGGTTTTCTTTTAGCGAAGCTGTGGCAACAAAGCAGCCGTTCGACCCACGTTGGACGCTGTTCTTCACCCCGCATAGCGCCGCCATCGAACCGAACCTCATTGCCAAGGCCAAGAGCAGTTGGTGGTGGAACGAAGCCCCATCGCGCCTCGACATCCCGGGCATTGGCGCGGGCGCGCGGCGGGCGCGGGACGCCCGCTGCACCGGATTCATGCCCTCGCTGGAGTGCTACAGCTACGTGGAGACGCACGAGGAATTTGGCGAACCCTGGCTCAAGGGCCGGCGGCAGGTGCCCTTCGGTTTCGGCTGGCTGGCGGAGGGAGCATCGCCTTATCGCGAGCTGCCGGTGCGCGCCGCCCGGATCGCCTATCGTGAGTACACCGCCAACCCCGGCCTCTCCGACGACGCACTCCATGCCGTGCTGGGCAGCGAACTCTTCGGCCGGCGCTGGCAACCTGCGCAGGTCGAGGACACGCTCGAACTGTGCCGCGTCCTCGGCACGGATCGCGACTGGGCCGTGCCCGCGCCGCTCACCACGCCCGGGCTGGTCGAGTCGCGCCGGAAAAGCGGCCGGCTCGACGGCAAGAAACGCGCGTTTCTTCGCGACCAACTCGCTCGTGTCCGCGACATCGCCGCGCGCAACCGCCACGCGACAACGCCCGGCGCGCGCGAACTCGCCCGCATCGCGCAGTGGCTCAGTGACCAATGGCAAGGGGCGAACGGGGCTTTGCTGGAAGGCTAAAGCGCACATACCAGAGACTCCTATGAAACAAATGCATTCGTTTCACGGCGTGCCAAGGAGGGGTGCTTGAAGCCTATCCTCGGCTTGCTTCTGGCGATTGCGGCAGGGGCCTTGAATGGTTCTTATGCGCTGCCGATGAAGCGCACGGAGAAGTGGGCTTTTGAGAACACGTGGCTGGTCTATTCGGTGATCGCGATGCTTTTCTTGAACTGGGGCATCGCTCTCGTCACGGTTCCCCACTTGGTCCAGGTCTATTCCAAAGCCGGCGCCGAGTTGGACGCCATCTGGGCGCTGGCACTCCTGGGCAGCTTCGTTATCAACACGGTTTATTGCGCAGTGCTGCTGGCAAAGAACGCGACCTGGTCCCGCTTTCGCGAGAAGGGCACCATGCACTATTGGTTCCTGGCCTGCCTGATGGGCGTGATCTGGATGCTCTCCATCACGCTGTATGGGCGTGGGGCGTCCCTGATGGGGCCTTTGGGCGGGTCGGTGGGCTGGGCGGTGTTTTATTGCTGCATCATCATCTTTTCGACCTTCTGGGGCATCCTTTCGGGCGAATGGCAGGAGGGCAAAGGCCGGCCCCTCCGCACCCTGTATGGGGGCCTGGCGGTTTTAATGGTCGCCATCGCTATCCTTGGCTACGGCAATACTCTGCCGGCTCAATAAACCAACCAACACGACAGAAACCAACCTATGAAATGCAAATGGCCAGACCCATTCCCGGGCGCTCACTGGCTCGACGAGCGTGAAGACCGAGCCGTCCTGGACGTGCTGCATCGCCGATCCTTGTTCCGCTACTACGGGCTGAAGAAACCCAAGTATGCGGACGCGCTGGAGAAGACAGCCCGCGAGTTCTACGGCGTGAAGTACGCGCTGGGAGTCAACAGCGGCACCGGGGCGCTGTTCACCGCCATGACCGCCCTGGGGATCGGCCCGGGATGCGAGGTTATCGTGCCCGCGTTCTTCTGGGTGGCGACGGCCGGCGCGGTGGTGAATGCCAACGCGATTCCGGTCCTGTGCGAGGTGGACGAGAGCTTCTCTATGGACCCGCGGGACCTGGAGCGCAAGATCACCGCGCGAACCAAGCTGATTGTGGCGGTTCACATGGCCGGCGCTCCCTGCGACATGAAGGCGATCATGGCGATAGCAAATCGGCGCCGAATCGCGGTGCTGGAGGACTGTGCGCAGGCCAACGGCGGGACCTTCAAGGGCAAGCGCCTGGGCTCTTTTGGGTCGCTCGGCATGTTCAGCCTGCAATGGAACAAGAACGCCACGGCGGGCGAAGGGGGGTTGCTGGTCACCAACGATGCGATGCTCTACGAACGCTGTGTCGCCGCCCACGATGTGGGCATCCCCTGGGTGAATGGCGCGCCTTGCGAAACCGGCACGATCACCTGGGGCAGCGGTCGTCGCATGAGCGAGTTGACCGGGGCGGTCGGCTCCGTCCAACTCAAGAAGCTGCCAACGATCATCAGGCACATGCGCGCCTCGAAGCGCCGAATCAAGGCCATGCTGGAGGGGACGCCCGGCCTCGCCTTCCGCCGGTTGAACGACGAGGCGGGGGACACGGGGCCGTTTCTGATTCTGCTGCTCGAGCACGAGGAGCGGGCCAGGGCCGTGGTTCAGCGGATGCAGGCAGCCGGCCTGGGCACCGCCGTGCGCCTGGCCGAGTACGGGCTGCACATCTACTACAACATCCCGCAGTTGGTGACCAAAGCGCCGTTGTCGGCCGCAGGGAACCCCTGGAGCCTCTATGAGAACCAGGGCAGTGTGCAGAATTATGGCGAGGGCGCATGTCCGCGGAGCGACGACCTGTTCAGTCGCTCCATTCTCCTCCCGATCCCGTCGCGAGTGGACGCAGCGCGGGAAAAGGCGGCTGCGCAAATCATCAAGTCCGCCCTGCTATGACGTCCAAGGAGCGCATTTGGGCGGCGCTGGGAGGCAAACCGGCCGATCATGTGCCCCTGACGACGTGGTGCTTAGGCTTTCCCGCGCCGCCGCATCTGCGTTGGGAAACCAACGGGCGTCCGGTGAACTACTGGTACACCAAGCGGCTCGAGCACATCCACACGCTGCCCCAGCCAGGGGAGCTGGAGGACGAGTTCAAACGCGCAGATGCCTGGCTCTCTCTGGGCATCGATGATGTCCTCGAAGTCTCCGTGCCCTGGAGCCAGGACCCTGCGGTCACCTGGCAGGATGCGCGCCTGCCTCCGGGCGCCGCGGGCGGGGACGGGCGTTATCCCGTGGTCGTGCGCGAGTATCAAACGCCCTCCGGCCCGCTGCGGCATGCGGTCAGGCAGACGGAACTCGAGCCGGAAGGTTGGGTCATCCAACCTGAGCACGCTGAGTTGATCGAAGACTTCAACGTCGCCCGCGCCGCGCGGCACATCGTCGCTGCCCCGGCCGATGTGCCCGCCATCGCGCATCTGTTCGCGCCGCCGGACGAGCGGCAACGCCGGTGGTTCGCCGAGCGGATGCTGCAGATGCAGGCCTTTGCGGAGCGCAAGGGTCTCCTGACCCAAGCCTGGACCGCGTTTGGGATGGACGCCGCGGTTTGGGTTGCCGGCGCGGAGGGCGCCGTCATGATGGCCCTGGACGCGCCGGGGGCTTTTGGCCAACTGCTGGACATCATCTTCGCCACGGACTACGCCCGGACGGAGCTGGCGGTGACCCATCCCAGGATTGATCTCGTGTGCCAGCGGGGTTGGTATTCTTCGACGAACTTCTGGTCGCCCAAGCTCTTCGATCACTTCCTATTCCCGCGGGTGGCGAAGCTGGCGGAATTGGCCCATCGGCATGGCAAGAGGTTCGGCTATGTGATGACCACCGGGGTCGAAAAGCTCGGTCCGCGTCTGGCCAATGCCGGGGTCGATCTTCTCTATTTCGTCGATCCGATCCAGGACCGGGTGACACTGGAAACGGCGAGAGACCTGCTGGGCGAACGCCTGACCTTGGTCGGTGGAACGAACGCGCTGAGCCTGGCGTCCGGCGATCCGCGGCGGATCCAAGACGAAGTTGGCCGGGCGCTGAAGGTCCTGGGGCCGACGAACCGCTTCATCCTGCATCCCGTCGACGCCATTTTCCCGGACACGCCCTGGTCCGGTGTCGAAACGATGATCTGCGCCTGGAAGCGAGGGCAGCACCTGGAGTAACCGCTTATGATGGTCGCCGAAAAATCCCTGATTCCCCGCGTCGCCGTGGGTTCGTTGTGCAGCCCTTTGGAGGTGGGCGCAAACCACGCGCCCATGGCGGCGCGAGAACTGACCCAACACCTCAAAGAAACCGGCTGCGAGGTCCTCGAACTTGGGCCCGTGGATGCGCCCGAAAAAGCCTCTGCGGCCGGGCGCGCGATGGCTGAAGGGCACGTCCAGGCGGTCGCGCTGGCCGCGGCGAGCTGGTTCGAGGATTACCTGGTCCTGGACTTGCTGGAGGAATGCGCGGTGCCCCTTCTGCTCTGGTCCCTGCCCGGGATGGAGACCGGCGCGCTGTGCGGCACGCAACAACTCACCGCTTATCTGAAACGGCTTGAAAAACCGTTTCGCTGCCTTTATGGGCCTTTGGACCAGGCGGAGAACCTGGACCAAGCCACGATCTTCCTGCGCGCGGTCGCCCTCAAATACCAGTTGCGCCGCGCGCGCGTCGGATTCGGCGGCTACCGGGTTACCGGAATGTCCGAGGTTTCAGCCAACGAATTTGGGCTGAAGAAGGCCCTCGGCCCTCGAGTCATCCCGCTGGACATGCCGCTGTTGCTCGCGCGCGCCCGGGAAATTGGCGATGAGGAAGTGCGTTCGCGCTGGGAGCAGGTGGTTGGGCTGAGCGGGTGCTGCAAAGTGCCGGCCGCCGACGGCCTGGACTCGCTCAAAGTATATGCCGCGGTGAAGGAGTTGGTAAACAAGCATCGCCTGGATGCGCTGACCATCGGCTGTTATCCGCATCTGATGGGCCGTGTCTGCCTGGCTGCCTCGCTGCTGGCGGATGAAGGGATCCCCCTCGGGTGCGAGGGGGACGTCAATGGGGCCGTGGGCCAGTTGTTGCTCACGCGGTTGAGCGGACAACCGACACACAACACGGATTGGCTGGAGCCGTTGGAGGACGGCACCGTCATCTTTACTCATTGCGGCTCCGGGTCATTCACGCTCGCGGAACGTTCGCAAGACATCACCCTCAGCCCCGTACGCTTGATGGACCAGGGGGTCTGCGCGCTCTTTCCGGCCAAGCCAGGCCCGGTAACGCTCGTGAGCCTTTTGCCGCGCGGCGAGGGCTACCAAGTGGCGCTGCTCGAAGGCGAGGCGATCTCAACGGAGATGGTCTTCCGTGGGAACCCATTGCGAGTTCGTTTTGCGCAAGCCACCCCGCGAATCATCGATTGGATCTTCAGCGAGGGGATCGGGCACCATTGGATGGCGGCCTACGGCCATTTTGGCAATGAGATCAAGCAGTGGGCCAGCCTTTGTGGTCCTGCCCTCAAACTCTCCACAATATGAAACGCAAAACCCGGTATGCCTTCGCGCCGCTGCGGCGTGCGACATCAACCCCTATGCAAAATTGGCAACCCACTATGAAACGACGAGAATTCGTCGGAACCTGCGCCCTGCTGCTGGCCGCCGGCGCTTTCGGAGCCGCAACCGGCCGGAAAAGCGGCTTCCAAGCGGCCATGAAATCCAAGCCGATCTCCAAACGGCTCTTTGCTTTTCGGCTCGATCATTTGTCCGCGGAACAGAGTGACTTGGAACTGACCCTGACCTGCCTCCAAGGTTTGGTGAATCGCCGGCGCCCCGAGTTTTACCTGGTTCAGGATGAATATGACCTGATGTGGCTGGATTGGCTTCGCGAGCGCGGCGACATCAAGGAAGTGGTTTGGCTTAACCTGGAACAGGTCTGGAAGAAATATCTTTCGGCGGCCAAGTGCATGTTCATCACCGATCCCGCGACCCCGGGGAGTGTGAACGTCGCTACGATGCTCGCGGGAGTGCATGATGGCCTAGTGGTCACACCCGCCAACGCCGGCCGGTTCAAACTTCCCGTTGGCTCCGGCACAACTTCAGCCAAAGGCGGGCGGGATTTGCGCTCGCTGAATTGGAAGAAGGATGTCGAGGCCTACCGCTGGGCCCTGGCGGAAATTGGCGATCAACTATCCCGCAAGGCCGTGGCCTATACCGACCCCCAGAAACATCCGAATCGTGACTACTTTGTGGAGTTCAAGGTCCCGGTGGTCTGGATTTGCAACGAGAAAGCCGCCCCCAAATTTCCCTACTCGTCTTTCGAGGAAGAAAAGTCTTTCGTCACGGAACTGTTCCTGAAATGGCCCCCGAACATTCCCTGCATGGGCTGGCCCGGCACCGCAACCGAGGGGACAGAAAACGGCATCGGCGAGCACCCAGGAGTGAAGTTGGCGAGCCAATGCGCCAAGTACGAGATTTGCACGGGTTATGACGCCGAGATGCCTGCCGTGGGCAACATGTCCGTTCACTCGGGCACGCAGGGCACCTTTCATCAGGGCATCCCGCCCATCACCCTGCAACCCGGCAAAGTCTATCTTTCGTTCGTGCGCTCCGACGGCGATGGCATGAATTTCCTCCGGCGCATGTATCGCAAGCTGTTCAACGAACCCAGCCACGGCCGCGTGCCGATGGGTTGGCAGATTGGAACCTCGGCGACCGATTTGATGCCTGACATCCTGGATTACTATTACAAGCATGCCACGCCTAATGACTGTTTCGTCAATGCCCTGACCGGCGTGGGCTATATTTGGGAAGACAACTTCGCCGAGTTCCTGCCCACCGATCAGCAAAAGCAGGTCTGGGATGATTACTTGCGGTACTCGGCCGAGTATCGGGCACGGCTCGATGCGACGGTCATGTCCACCATTTTCGAGATGTCTCCCGACAAACTCGCCCGCTTCGCAGGAATGCGAGGGCTTCAAGGCATCTTTGCCAATTACGGCCGGATGGCGGGCACAACGCGGGAGAACGAGGTGTTCCTTTCAGCGGGCAAGCCCGTGTTCCGGGCGATCAACTCGGGGCCGCCGGGGGATGTGACCACGCCGGAAGGGTGCCGCACGGCCGCGGACTTCATGATCAAGGAAATCCGCGAGTGGACGCCGAAAACCCGCCCGGCCTTCCTGCACATCTTTTTGGGCAACTGGCTCAAGGCTTTAGATGTCTTGGAACTGGTCCAGAAAGGGCTTGGACCCGACTACGTGGCTGTGCGGCCGGATCAATTGGCGCTGCTTTATCGCCAATCAACGCGCTGAGCACGGCTTTGGTCTCTCTAAAGAAAGAACGGCCCGTTGACCTTTTCCAACGAACAAAAACCAAATGCTATACCGAATGAAAACAACTGCACCCGCCCTGCTGATTGGGCTCTTGCTCGCGCTACCCTGGAGCGGGCAGGCAGAACCCTCCAACCCGAACACCGACTGGTTCAGCCAGGCGAAATACGGTGTCTTCATCCATTTCCTGCCCTCCGGCGAGCCGGGTCTCCAAAAGGTGCAGCACTTCGATGTAAAGGCCCTGGCGGACCAGTTGGAAGAGATGGGTGCCGGCTATCTGGTGCTGACCCTGGGACAGAATTCCGGCTATTTCAACTCCCCCAACGCCGCCTACGAAATGCGGACCGGCTACGCCCCGGGCGAGCGGTGCGCAAGCCGCGATCTGCCGCTGGCGCTCTACCAGGCGCTCCAGCCCAAAGGCATCCGGTTGATGCTCTATCTTCCGTGCCAGACCCCCAACGAGGACGCGCGCGCCCAGCAGGCCTTCGGCTTGCCTCAGGGCGCGCGGGACCAGCCCATTGACCTGGCCTTCGCCGAGAAATGGAGCGAGGTCATCCAGGAATGGGCTGACCGGTATGGGGAGAAGGTCTCGGGTTGGTGGTTCGACGGCGGCTACGAGCACATTCACTTCAACGACGCCATTGCCGCCCGTTACGCGGCGGCCGTCAAACACGGCAACCCCAAGGCCATCGTCACCTTCAATCCCGGCGTCAAACTGATCCGCTGGACGAAGGCCGAAGATTACACGGCCGGCGAGCTCAATGAACCGTTCAATGTCGTCCCCACCGATCGTTGGCTGGAGGGCTCGCAGTGGCATGCTTTGACCTACCTGGGAGGTTCCTGGATGCAGCGCAACAGCCGCTTCACCGATGGACAATGGGTTGAATGGGCGCGGAGAGTCACAGCCCGCCAGGGCGTGCTCACCCTGGACATGGGCCCAAACTACGATCCCGCGGCCGGGCCGATCGGTCAGTTGGCGCCCAACCAGGTGAGGCAGGTCAAAGCCATCCGGGCGGCCCTGCGCGCGGGCGCGGCCACCCCCAGGCGCCTCAAGCGCGCTGACAGCTTCCTTGGCATCCACTTCGATTTTCACGCCGGACCTGACAATCCGGAGATCGGCCGGAACACCACTCCGGAAATGGTCGAGAAGATCATCGAGGCCGCCCACCCGGACTACATCCAGATTGACTGCAAAGGCCATCCTGGCATCTCCAGCTATCCCACGAAGGTCGGCCATCCGGCGCCGCGCTTTGCCGGCGAGCCGCTGCGCGTCTGGCGTGAGGTCACCGCCCGGCACGGCGTGGCGCTTTACATGCACTATTCTGGTGTCTGGGATTCCGAGGCCATCCGCCGGCATCCGGACTGGGCCGCAGTCAACGCCGACGGCAAGACCAACGCGAACGCCACCTCGTTCTTCGGCCCCTACGCGGACCGTTTGTTGATTCCGCAACTCCGGGAACTGGGAAGCGACTACGGCGTGGACGGCATCTGGGTCGATGGCGACTGCTGGGCGGCGGTGACGGATTACAGCCCCGCCGCGCTGACCGCGTTCACCGCCGCCACCGGATTCCAGGACATTCCGCGCCAACCGGGCGATCCCCACTGGTTCGAGTTTCTCCAGTTCCATCGCGACGCCTATCGCGGTTACCTGCGCCACTTTGTTTCCGAGGTCAAGCGCACCAATCCCGACCTGCAGCTTTGCAGCAACTGGGCTTTTTCCGACCACATGCCCGAGGAGGTGTGCGCCCCGGTGGACTGGATTTCCGGCGATTTGACCCCCGAGGATGCGGTCAACTCGGCCCGGTTTTCCAGCCGCTATCTGGCGCGACAGGGAAAGCCGTGGGATTTGATGCCCTGGAGCTTCACGATCCACGGGGACAGGCGCAACGGCTCCAACCAGAAGAATGCGGTGCAATTGGAGCGTGAGGCCGCCGAGATTCTCGCCCAGGGGGGAGGTTTCGAGTCCTACTTCGGGCAGCGGCGCGATGGCTCCGTGCCCACCAACTACCTGCCCGTCCTCGGGGAAGTGGCCAGGTTTTGCCGCGCCCGCCAGCCCTACTGCCAAGGAGCCACGCCGGTGCCACAAATTGCCCTGCTCTATTCCACGGCTTCCCACTACCGGGAATTCAACGGCCTCTTCAACCGAGACCTGTCGCGCCTCAGCGGCACGTTGCAGGCTCTGCTGGAAGGCCAGCAAACGGTGGATGTCGTGAGCGAACACGTCCTCGCCAAACACATGGCGGAATACCCGCTCATCGTCGTTGGCGAATGCGATTATCTCGATCCCGCCTTCAAGCGACAGCTTTCCGGCTACGCGGAAAACGGCGGCCACCTCTTGCTCATCGGTCCCCAAGCCGCGTCCTTGTTCGCCTCCGAACTCGGCGTCATTCTCGCTGGCGCGCCGCCGCAACCGCGGTATTTGGCCTGGAATGGGTCTTTGCTCGCGACCGAGGCTCAGCCCCTGGAGCACGCGCTAGACGCGAGAGTCAGAATCTTCGGTCGACTGCACGTCTCGAACGATGTCCCTTCGGACTCCCAACCGGCGGCCACGATCATCCCCTTGGGCAAAGGCATGCTTGCCGCCACCTACTTCTCCTTCAGCCATGGATACCTCAAGGACCGTTCTCCCCAGATGCGGGCATTTCTAAACGATCTAACCCGTCAGCTCTTTCCCACGCCGATGGTGGAGGTCAAGGGCTCGGCGGATGTAGACGTCTCCGTCAATCGCCTCCACGGGAAGCTGGCAGTCAACCTGGTCAATACCTCCGGGCAGCATTGGGACACCAAGAAGCCGCTGATCGAATTCATCGGGCCCGTCGGCCCGCTGGAGATCACCATTCGCGCCACGGCCAAGCCCGCGAAAATCACTTTGCAGCCCGAAGGCCAGCCGCTGGCCTTCGAGTACCGGGACGGCGTCGCAAGACTGACCTTGCCCCGCTTGGAAATTCACAGCATCCTCGTGGTCGAATGATCGCTCCATCAGCCGCTGATGGACTGTCGCGAAATCAACCGCACGAAATGACATTACGAAATCTAAGACTCGCTCTGTCTGTCTGCCTTCTCACAGGCACATTTTTCGCCACTCGTTTCGGGCTGTTGGCGGATGAGGCCGCCCTGTATCCGCCGCCGAACTTCCCCGACGTGAGCGGGTGGGGTCGCAACATTCAGCGCACGATGCGGCTTTTGGCGACGAGCACACCCGAAAAGCGCAACACCGTCCGAATTCTTTTCTACGGTCAGTCCATCACCGAGCAGAAATGGGCGAACCTGGTCGAGGAAGACTTGCGGCGTCGCTTCCCGCACGCGAACCTCCTCATCGAAAATCGGGCGCTCGCCGGTTTTGCGTCGCAGATGCTCGTAAAGACAGCGGAGACCGACCTCTATTCCTTCCAGCCCGACCTCCTCATCTTTCACGTCTATGGGGCGCACGACAAATACGAGGACATCATCCGGCGCAGGCGCGAACGCACAACGGCCGAGATTCTGATGCAGAACGATCACGTCAACAAACCAGCGGACCTCACTGAGGAAACCGACCCTGCGAAACTGCCGCCCGCCGGCAAACACTGGGACGCCTTTATGAACCACAACTGGCTGCCGTCCCTAGCCAAGAAATACGGCTGCGAGTTGTGTGACCAGCGCGCCCTGTGGAAGGCTTATCTGACGGAGAACAAGCTCGAGCCGAAGGCGCTGCTGCGCGACGGCGTGCATCTCAACCCGCACGGCGAGTGGTTCATGGCACAGTGCGTGAATGCTTACCTCCGCTACGATCCCAAGCTCGGCCCCTCGCGCGCCGAGGATTGCGTCAAGACCTACCAGGTTGGCCAGGACCTGCGCTGGACGGACGGCAAGCTGCGGTTCGACTTCGAAGGCAATCGCCTGGATGTTATTTGCGGACCCGGTCAGGCCGCCCCCGCCATCGTGCGAATTGACGGACGCAAACCGTCCGAGTGGCCGGAGCTTTACGGCTTCACGCGCGCCGTGACCAAGCCCGAAGGCAAATGGCCGGTCAAGTGGCCGATCCTGGCGCCCATCGGTTCGCAGCAGCCGTTGCTGGTTGAGGACTGGTCGCTCGCAGTCGCGAAAGACCGGCAATCAGACAAACTCTTCAGCTTCACCCTGACCGGCTCGAAGACCGGCGCAGATGGCATTGGACGCAACGACGCGCGCTTTGTGTCCGATTCCGGGCGCATCGTCCTGGAAACCAACGATTGGAATGCGTCCTATGCGCTCAGTCTCGCCGGCATCACCCCGGTGCCAGAGACGTTTATTGTGAAATGGAAAGTGGAGCCTCGCTTTGTCGATGAGTTCGTTTCGCCCGGCGTGGCCAACCCGGCGATTGAAACCACGGTGACACTCGCCCAGGGTTTGCCGAACACCCGCCACACCTTGGAGATTTCCGGCAGTGACCTGACGCCCATCGCGGCGCTTCGCGTCTATCGACCGCCTTTTCGATCCAATTGAAAGAAATGAACACCATAAAACTCAGATACAGGACATTGCACAGACTGAGTGGCGGGTTTTGGCCAGCTATGCTGGCATTCTCTCAATTGGCTCTGGCTCAGACCACGGACTTATCCAAACTCAAGACCTTCGGCACGATGGGCAAGGAGGTGCGTCCGCTCAAAGGCGACAGCGAGGCAGAACTCTTCCGTCACGACGGCAAGGGCTGCCTGACACATGCCTGGTTTGGCGGCGGCTGGAAGGACTGCGACAAAACCCGCATTCGAATTTACGTGGATGGCGAGACCAAGCCTTCGATCGACATGGAACTCTACCTCGGTCACGGCATCGGTTTTGGCGACGAATTCGCGCCCTGGGGCACGGCGCGCATCGGCAAGCTTGGCACGGGCACTAGCGTCTATAACACCTACCGGATTCCCTTCGGCACGAGCATCCGCGTCACAGCCCAGCGCGCTCCGACCGCCCCCGACGCGCCGGAGTTCTGGTGGATCATCCGCGGCACGGAGAATCTGCCGGTGACGCTAGGCGGCGTGGTGTTGCCCGACACCGCGCGCCTAAAGCTGTACAAGCTGGAGAGTTTTACGGCCAAGCCGCTGGAGGAATTTGCCCTCTGTAACGTGACGGGTAACGGAGCGCTCTACCAGGTGACCATGGCGGCAAGAGGTCTGCGCAAAAGCAAGAAAGACCAATGGAAAGACCTGGGCTTCATGGAAGCTTGCATGCGGGCTTATATCGGCGGCAACCAAGAGCCGCTTATGCTTTCGTCGGGCCTCGAAGATTATTTTCTCGGCACCTACTATTTTAACCGGGGCCGTTACGCCACGCCAGTGGCGGGATTGACCCATTTCAACCCGCAGGAGAACGAGTTTTCGGCGTATCGTTTCCACGAGGACGATCCGGTCTTCTTCCAAAGCGGGCTGCGCCTGACCTGCCGCTGCGGCGAGAAGATCGGCGACAAAGTTTTCCACGACCCGCCTCCCACGGAATACAGCACCTATGTCTGGCTTTATCAGTGGTGATGTTATCGTCGCGGAATTATAATGGCAGGCATCAAATGAAACGACGTACTTTCCTCGAGACTGCGGTCACCGTAACGGCGGGCTTCCAAATCGTTCCCCGACATGTGTTGGGTCAAGGGCTGACGCCTCCGAGCCAGAAGTTGAACATCGCCGGCATCGGCATCGGCGGGCAGGGTGGCGGCGTGCTGAGCGACATGAAAAGCGAAAACATCGTGGCGCTCTGCGATGTCGATTGGGCCAAGGCTGCCGGCACCTTCAACGCGTTCCCCAAGGCCGAGCGCTTCAAGGATTACCGGGTCATGCTCGACCGCCGCAAAGACATCGAGGCCGTGATGATCGCCACGCCGGATCACATGCACGCTCCGATCACAATGGCCGCCTTGCGCGCCGGCAAGCATGTCTATGTCGAGAAACCCATGGCCCATTCCATCGAGGAAGCCCGGGGCATGACCAGGCTGGCCCGGGAAACCGGGCTGGTTACCCAGATGGGCAACGCCGGCCACGCGGGTGAAGGCATCCGCCTCACCCGGGAATATATCCTGGCCGGCGCCATCGGCACGGTGCGCGAAGTCCACGGCTGGACCGACCGCCCCGGAAACTGGTGGAAACAGCCGGCCTCGCGTCCAACCGAGACACCACCCATTCCCGCCGACCTGGATTGGGACCTCTGGCTCGGCTGTGCCCCGCAACGCCCTTATCATCCGGCCTACCACCCATTCGCCTGGCGCGGGTGGTTTGATTTCGGCACCGGCGCCCTCGGCGATATGGCCGTGCATAACCTGGACCCGGCCTTCTACGCTCTGGACCTGGAGGCGCCGATCTCCGCGGAAGCCCGGGTTTCCGGACTGGGTCCCGAAAGCTATCCCGCCTGGCAGATCATCACCTTCCAATTCCCACAGCGCGGCGCCCAGCCGAGCCGGAAACTGGTCTGGTACGACGGCGGCAAGCTGCCGCCTCGCCCGAAGGACATCGATGCGGATTTCGCGCTGCCCGACAACGGAATTCTCTTCCTGGGCGACAAAGGCACGATCCTGTGCGGCGGTTGGTCTGGACCCCCCAGGCTCTTCCCGGCGGACCTCCATAATTCGTTCCGCCCACCCGCGAAAACCATTCCCCGCTCCATTGGCCATCGCCCGGAATGGATCCAGGCCTGCAAAGACAAAAAGCCTGCGGATGCCCACGCTGGCTTCGCATATTCCGGACCGTTCACCGAAGCCCTCCTCGTCGGCAATCTCGCCGTCCGCCTGCAGCAACGCATCGAATGGGACTCGGCCAGCATGCAGGCAAAAAACGCTCCTGAAGCTCAGGCCTTAATCCGCAAACGCTATCGCCGGGGATTCGGGATTTAGAACGTCAGCACTTTCCACCCCTGCTGAAGCATGTCCGTGAGGGGACGCCCCATTCCCTTGACTTCGATACCGAGGCCGCGCAGACGCTCCGAGACGCCGTAAGAATCGGCGCATGCCACGCAGGCCTGAACTTGAACTCCGTCCTGCATCATGGACTTGACCCTCGCTTGCAGGTCTTTGTCCGCAGCCAGTAACCGGGCTGAAGGTCCCCAAACAACCAAAACCACCTGGTCGAACCATTTTTGCTTTTTCGCGTTCTGGCAATACATCAAGCACACGCGGTGGGCCACTTCCGGATCGCCACTGCTCCATACGATTGCGAGCTGGCTCCCCTGAGCCTCAGGCGGCGTGGCGGACTGGGTGGGTTGAGCGCGCAGCCACACGCCGCCAAGGAACGCCAGCCCAGCGATCACACCTAATAATGAGATTGACTTGTTCATGCGTTTCTTAAGTTGGTTTTACACGTCCGTAGAGGCTAGCTCTTTTTTGCGGTTTTGACCATTGGCTTTCACAGGTGGGTGGACGGTGGAGAGGATCCAGGAGGCGGTGCGGGATGCTCACAAGAGAGCGCGATCGCGGCTCCGAGGGCCAGGGCAATCGCGAGTCCCTCGCGCCCGCTCACCTTTTCACCCAGTATCAGGACCGCCAGTGGAATCGTGACGAGTGAATAAAGCCCGGCCATCGGCGTCACCACGGACGCCTTGCCGCCCAGGCTGTAAGCGAACATTAAAGTCAGATTTCCAAAGCCGAACAACAACCCCACCGCCAGCGCAAGGGCACACGTGGCCACGGGCAGCCTCCAACTCATCGAGACAAATAGTGGAGAGAGCAGCGATAGCGGCAACCCTCCAAAAAGAAAAGCCGCGGTGGCCATTTCGCTCGATGCATTATTGGCGGCGCACTTTTGCAGCAGGGCGGCAATACCCCAGAGCCCTATGGGTATCAAGGTGACCAACAACCAGGGGGTGAGCCAGCCGGAATCGGCGCCGACGTTGAAAAAGTACATGGCGGCCAGGGATAGTGCGATGCCTATCGCTTGCACGCTGTTGAGGCGTTCACGCAGGAAAAGGATCGCAAGCGCGATGGTGACCACCGGGTAAAGCGCCGCCAGCGGGGTCACGTCGGCGGCTTTGCCCCCAGCCGCCAAGGCTTGGTAATAGGCCACGTTGCCGAGGCTGACAATGACGCCTGAGGCAAACGCCAGCCAAAGACCGCGTTTGGCGTTGGTGCCGCGGCGAAGGCTCTTGGAGCAAAGCAGGAAGCCGATGACCGGCACCAGACCCAGCGCCGAAAGGGTCTGCATTTGCCAGGGAGACAACTTGTCGGCCAGAGGCTTGGACACAAATCCCCAGCCGCCCCAAAGCAGCATGGTCACGAGCGTGTAAGTTAGCCAGCGCGGCATCAATTCTCCTATTCCGCCCCGGAGCGGGTGCGGTCATGCACGCGGTGTGCCGCACCGGTCGAGCCGGTGTCTTCGAAGATCGGCGGGGTGAAAGTGCTTTGGAGGTTGTGAATCCGGCCATCACGTCCCGCCGCTTGGGCCAGGAGCATCACCTCGAGAACGTGGCAGGCGTGTTCCGGAGTGACCAGGGGGTCAGTTTGGCTGTGAATACATTCCACCAGGTGGCGCAGGCCGTCGGTCCAGGGCCAGTCAGGATGCGCTTCCTTGAACAACTTCCAGCAACCGGCCGAGTTCTGCCACAGCTCGTAACCGTCCGGATCCCAATCGTCACCCTTCAGGTTCAACGTTCCCTCCGTACCGAAGAGTTCGACTCCCGGGCCGCGGTATTGCTGGATGGTGAAGCCCGTGGTGACGACGGCAAAACAAGAGTCACCGAAATCCAGCAGCACCTGCGAGTTATCGTCCGCCTCGACCCGTGTTGGTTTGCCTTTGATGATTCGCTCCGGGATGGCCACCCCGGTCATGGCGGCGACGCGGCGCACGGGGCCAAGCCACCCGGTCAGGGTCGTGAGGCTGTAAACGCCCAGGTCAAACAAGGCGCCGCCTCCCGGTTTATAGAACCATTCTGTCCAGTCAGGTCCGGCCCAGCCATAGCGCGCGCGGGCGGAGACAACCCGCCCAATATCTCTACGCCGAAGCCGGGCCGCGATCGTTTGAAACGTGGGGCTGAGAATGGTAAAAGGCGCGCAGACCAGATGTTTCCCGGTTTGGCGCGCCAGCGAGACCAACTCGCCGGCGTCCTTGAGAGAAGTGGCCATCGGCTTTTCCACCAGAACATGCTTGCCGGCAAGCAGCGCGGCTTTGGCGGCGGGCGCGTGGTCGGGCATGGGAGTTAGCACCACAACCGCGTCAATATCCGGACGCGAGAGCAAGGCATGGTAGTCGGTGAGGAAGTCCGCGGAGGGCCACGCGGCCCGGGCGGCGGCGCGGTGGTGGTCACGGCCGCACAGCGCGGCCACCTGCGCCTGGCCCCTGCGCTGCAACCGTTCGAGGAGCGTGATGTACGCGCCAAGAACATTGCCGCATCCGGCGATGCCCAAGCGCACCGGCACTGGATCAGTTGTCATCGTGCGCCTTCGTTTAGCATTTTGCTGTTGCGTTTGCAACAGGTTTTCATAGCATGGTTGCGTGAATGTCGAAGATTCACTCCAAAGCCGGCTCAAAGACATGCGTCCGAGTGAAGCGGCGGTGACGCGACGGCTGATTCGCAACCTCCGGTTGGTTGCCGAACAGAGCTTGCGGGAGGTGGCCCTGTTCTGTGGCACGAGCGACACGACGGTGATGCGCGCCTGCCGCGCCGCTGGTTACGACGGCTACCAGGATTTGAAGTATCACGTTTTGCGTGAGTTTACCAACGGCGCGACCAAAGAGCCTGAAACTCATCACGACTGTTATCGCGAAGACATTCTCGCCAGTTTGCGCGCGGCGGGAGCGACCGTGGATAAGGCTGCGAACCTGATCCGCGACGCGAGGCGAGTGGTGCTGACCGGGCAAGGGGCCTCGTACGGAGTGGCCCTGGTGGCGATGGACATCCTGTTCACCTTGGGCAAGCAGGCTTTGCCGGTGCTGAACGAGCAGATGGCCAACTTCGCGTTTACGCCCCCCGTCGACGGCCTGGTGGTGCTGGCGATCTCCCACTCGGGTGGGCCGCATTTCCCGGTGCAGGTTGTGACCATGGCGCGCGAGGCCGGAGTGAGCACCATCGGCATCACCAACGAACCTGCGAGCGAGCTGGGCCAGGCGGTGGACGTGCTGTTGCCGACCCAGGCAGTCGAACCCCGTCGGGGCAGTTACGCCATTGCACCCAGGATTTGCGAATTGGCGCTGCTGGATTTGCTTTTCAGCCGGGTTAATGCGCCCACCGCACCATCCTCAACCAGAAGATGAGACCCTTATTTGCCGGTTCCGCGATGTTGACCGTTCTGGCCGCTGTCCTCCCCTGGGCCCGGGCCCAAGCCGCGGATTCTGCCGCTAGCCCGGCAGTCACTGGCGCGGCTGAGGCGGGTTTTGTCTCGCTGTTTTCCGACGGTGCGCTCAAGGCCTGGCGCCAATGTGGACCGGGGCACTTCGATGTCACCAACGGTGTCGCCACCGGAGTGGGCGGGATGGGTTTATGGTGGTACACAGGCCGGCAATACACTAATTTTGTTCTCCGTGGCGAGTTCATGCAGGAGCAGCCTATTGCGGACTCGGGCGTGTTCCTGCGTTTCCCAGATCCAGGCCATGACCCCTGGAATGCCGTGCACCAAGGTCACGAGATGGAGATTGGCGATCCCGAACCGAAAGACCCGACCTGGCGGACGGGTTCCATCTACCCGTTCCAGGCTTCCATCCGGGCGAACACAAAACCCCTGGGCCAGTGGAACGAATACGAGATCATTTGCCAGGGTCAGACCTACACGGTGCGCATGAACGGCGAGCAGATCATGACCTGGACCGATCCCAAGCAGCGCACTCGTTCGGGCTACATCGGTCTGCAGAATTACAATGACGGGAAAACCGTTCGCCATCGCAATGTGCGCATTAAAGACCTGCCCTGAGCAGCGGGCCAGTTGCTCAGGCTTTCGAAGACCCTGAAACACGAAAACCCAAAACTAACAAAGTTATGAGTTCCAACCAGAGTATTGACCGTCGTCAGTTCATCAAAGAAACCGCCTTCTTGGGTGCCGCCTTCGGGGTGGCCCCGGTCCTGGCGGGTGCCGAGGCAGCCACGCCGGTCCCCGTGCTGACGGGCAAGGTCAGGGTCGCTGAAATTGGGTGCGGCAACGTCTCCGGGTCGTATCTGCCAAATCTCACCGGGAATCCCCACATCGAGGTGGTGGCGGTTTGTGACATTATCCTGGAGCGCGCCAAGCAACGGGCTCAGCGTTTCCACGTGCCCAACGTTTACCCCAACATCGATGAACTGCTGGCCGGCGTGCCCTTTGACCTGTTGGTCAATACAACCTCCATGCCCTCCCATTATCCCGTCAACAAGAAGGCGCTCGAGGCCAAACGGCATGTTTGGTCCGAGAAGCCAATGGCCACTGAGATGACTCAGGCCAAGGAACTGCTGGCCATCGCAAAAAGGAATGGCGTGCATCTATGGCCCTCGCCCACGTGCGTTACCAGCCCGCAATTCAAGTTCATGGTCGAAACGATGGCCAGCGGGAAGATCGGAAAGGTGACCGCCGCCCATGGCACCTATGGCCACGGCGGTCCCGGTTGGTCCGGGTGGTTCTATCAGAAGGGTGGCGGCAGCCTCTACGATCTCGGCGTGTATAATGTGACCACTTTCACCGGACTCCTCGGGCCGGTGAAGGAAGTCGTCGGCATGGAAACGCTCCTGAACCCGACCCGCAAGGTGGAAGACCAGGGCGAGGTCAAAGTGGAAGCCGACGAGAATACCATGCTGATCATGCATCATGGCAACGGCGTGTTGTCGCATGTGCAAACCGGCTTCGTGTATTTCGATGGGGAGAGGTTTGGTCCTGAATACAAGGGGCGCCGACTCTTCACGATCGACGTAACCGGCGTGAAGGGATCGATGCACATGCAGGGTTGGGACTGGGGTCCGGCGGGTGTCGATGTCGCGTATCAGGGGGAAGCGGTTCTCGAGACGTTCTGCAAGGACCCGGGCAAATACAACTGGGTCGGCGGCGCGTCCTATGTGGCAGAGGCGCTCTTAACCGGCAAACCTACGTTAATCACTCCGGAACACGGTTTGCATGTGCTGGAGGTGATGAACGCCTGCCATGAGTCGGCAAGAACTGGCCGGCGAGTCAGCATCGAAACCACTTTCCCCTGGCCGATCCCCGTGTGAGGGGCAACTAAACCAACGGATAACGGAGAGATGGGGCTAACCGAGGCCCAAAACGAGTTTTCTTCAGATCGCACCCTCGCATTATGGCAAGCATCCAGGTCCGCGTCCTTTCGGACAACGAAATCGAAGGCATCCACGGTGCCAGCCTGGGCATTCTTCGGAACACAGGCGTTCGGATACACCACGAGGAAGTGCTGCGAATCCTGGGTGAGAATGGGGCAAAGGTTGACCGTGGTTGCGCGATTGCCCGCTTTCCGGAGAAGTTGGTTATGGACTGTGTCGCCCGAGCAGGCAAGCAGTATATTCTCCACGGCAGGAACCCGACCCGGCTCGCCCGGTTTGGGCATGGCGACCTAAATCAAATGTCCAGCCCGGGGCAATACGGCTGGATCGACAGCGATACGCACGCGCACCGGACGGCGACGCTGGAGGACGCGCGGGCCGCCATCAAGCTGGGCGACGCGTTGCCGAATCTCACGATTGTCGGGTCGATGGGGCAACCCAAAGAGGTCAGCGAGAAATTCCGGGAAGTCGTGCTGACGGCGGAGCTGTTGAAGGGATCGAGCAAGCCGACGCGGACTTGGGTTTATAACGGTGCTGCGGCTCGTTATGTGCTGGAGATGTATCGTACGATCGCAGGCGGCGAGGCGGCTCTGCGGCATCGTCCAATGACAGAGGCTTTCCTTGAGCCGATTAGCCCCTTGCAGATGCCGCGCGATGGTCTGGATGTGGTGATCGAGTACGTGCGTAGCGGCCAGCCTGTCAGCGTCGGTCCGATGGCGATGACCTCCGGGACCGCTCCCGGGACCCTGGCAGGGACCCTGGCGCAGGAGAATGCGGAGATCCTCGCGGGTGTTGTGATCATCCAGGTGCTCGGGCCGGGCACACCCATGATGTATGGCGGCATCCCGCATATCATGGACCCGCGCACCAGCATCTGCTCTTTCGGCTCCCCGGAACAGGGCCTCATGGCGGTGGCGATGGTACAAATGGGCCGGTTCTACGGTTTTCCAGTTTATATCAACGTCGGCCTAACCGACGCGAAGACCCTTGATGCGCAAGCGGGAATCGAGAAGGGAGCAACCTTGATGCTGGGAGCTCTGGCGGGGGCGGATACCTTCGGTCACGCGGGGATCTGCGGCACGGACCACGGCGCCTCTTTGGAATGGCTCGTAACCGATGATGAAACGATGGCCTACGTCAAGCGAATGGTGCGGGGCTTCGAAGTCACGCCGGAGAAGCTTGCGACGGAAGTTATCCAGGCCGTTGGTCCTGGAGGCAACTATCTGGCGGAAGACCATACGCTGGCGCATTACCGCCAGGAACTTTGGCTGCCCGACGCCACCTGGACGCGGGAGGCTTACGCAACCTGGGCAACCGGCGGACGCCTCACGATGAGTGAGCGCGTGCAGGCGCGTGTAAAGGACATCCTCGCAAAGCACAGGGTCGAGCCCCTGGGCGAGGGGATGGCGCGCGAAATCGACCGTATCGCTTCGGCTGCCAAACGGGAGTTGGGAGGTTAGTTAGCGCAGGATTTCACCGCAGGTCACCTCATGCCATGAACGGTTTGCTCAGGAAGTCTCTGCCACGTGTTTCCCTCTCGATTCTCCAAACCTGGTCCTCCGCTCGTTCACGCCCGAGGGTAGGCTGCGCTGGGAACTGGCCAACCATGCCTTCGTGGATACCTTCCGGTTCGATCCCCAGGCGGACGGTCGGGTCATCTACAGCCGCACGGCGATTTTCGACCTGGACCTCGACTCTGGCAAGGCCGGCGTGATCTGGCGGCAGCGCGCGACGACGATTGATCACGTTGGTTACCCGCAAGACCCGCGGGCGAATTCCACTGCCATCCCATAGAAATGTGAAAAAAACGGTTGGAATTTTCTGGAAACCTGCCACAAGGCAGGCAAATGAAAAACCAAAACATTCCAACCGCGTCAAAATTCACCGTTCTGCGTCAGC
>Ga0187870_1000156_pt1 | contig 91219 bp, 115 predicted proteins | sample June2016WEW_13_1_3_FD_132974 | JGI IMG/M metagenome (GOLD analysis project Ga0187870, IMG submission 132974) | Peatland microbial communities from SPRUCE experiment site at the Marcell Experimental Forest, Minnesota, USA - June2016WEW_13_150 | ecosystem: Environmental > Terrestrial > Soil >...
ACAAACTTCCCCTGTGGGGGCATTTCTGTCACGGTCATCGATCGAGGCCCGATATAGCCTGTTGCGTCTGTAATTTGCCAACTCGCACGGCTGAAATAGTCAGCTTCGCGCATTTTTGAGGATTATTGATTTACCACATTATGGCGGTTTAGGCTTGACACCATTCTTCTGGCTGTGGGATGCTTGGCCCGCCTTTGCCGAGTCCGGCACCGGGGCACGCTCTCCGCCGCCCTGCGGTCTGGAAGCAAGTGGCAACGGAGGCCCGGCAAGGGTATCGCAGGTGAGCGACGTCCACGTCCTCGTCCCAAACGGCACGGTCGGAGGGAGCCAGGAGAGGAGATTGCACGCTCGAACGCGCTGGGCGAGCGATTGGCCAACGGACTACGGGAGGCATTTGACGAAGTGGGGATGGCGGGACAGGTGACCGGGCTCGGCTCCATGCTCAACGTTCATCTCACGCCGCACCCCGTGGTGGGCTATCGGAGCGCAGCGGCGGTGCGAAAACCGTCGAGCCGACTTGTCCGTCCGGCGCCGCTGAATCGGGGAATCTTCGCCGCGCCGCGCGACATGTTCTGCATTTCGACGCGGATGGATTCCCTGGTGATTGACGATACGTTCAGCCAATTCACGGACGCCTTGAAAGAGGTACGTCCAGTCGTCGAGAGGGGGGATTGAGCCGTCGAAGGTCCTCGGCCGGACTGCGCGAGGATGCGACAGTGCCACGGGCATTGACCGAGGCAAGGGGTCGGCTCCCAAATCGAGTCTCGGCACGCTTAGATCTCCACAAGCATTTTAGGAGGAGGAGGTCCTGCGATGAAAGCGCTTCGTCTGATTTCGCTCGTAGCTTTAGGCGGCCTGTTCATTGTTCTCGCGGCCCTTCCGGCTGCTGCGGCTCAAGCACCGGCAGCAGGCAAGGTCATCAGGGTCTACGAGAGTTGGCCGATGCAGGGATCCATGATCCCTGAAGGCACGGCCATGCTGAATGCCATCAAGATGGCGGTGGACGAGGTAAAGGGGCAGGTTGCGGGTTACAAAATCGAATTGGTTTTCGTGGATGATGCCTCGCCTACCACTGGCTCGTGGGACGGCACCATCGAGGCGAACAACGCGCAAAAAGCCATAGCCGACAACCAAGCCCTGGTCTACTTTGGCACCTACAATTCCGGCGCGGCCAAGATCTCCATGCCCTTGACCAACGAGGCCGGCATGGCGCAGATCACCCCCGCGAACAGCTATCCGGGCCTAACCAAGCCCGGCTATGCCCCCGGCGAACCGGGCATCTACCGCCCGACTGGCAAGGTCAACTACTTCCGCACGTTCGGCGCGGATGATTTCCAGGGCGCGTCCGGTGCGGCGTGGGCGAAATGCCTCGGCTTCAAGAAGGTTTACATCCTCGACGACCGCCAACTGTACGGCAAGGGCATTGCCGACGTATTCGACAGCCACGCCAAGAAGATTGGGCTGAACGTCGTCGCACACGATGGTGTCGAGTCCGTGAACATTGACTTTCGTGCTCTGCTCACCAAAGTCAGGGGCTCCAGTGCGGACCTCATCTACTTTGGTGGGCTAGTGGATTCCGGCGGTCCTCAGATCGCGCAGCAAATGGACGCACTGGGAATGTTCAAGGCGGGCGTAAAACTGCTCTCCGACGACGCGATGTATTCCGACGCCGTTCCCAAAGCGGTCAGCGCAGACATCCTCAACGGCAACCTGTACGTGACCTTCGCCAGCCCGGCTCTGGATCAGCTGCCGACCGCTGTAGGCAAGAACTTCTACAAGAACTACAAGGCCAAGTACGGCGCGGACCCCATCGGATGGTCCATCTACGCCTACAACGGCATGTTGGTGGTCCTGGATTCGATCAAACGCGCGGCGCCAAGTCTCGACAGGGCCACCGACGTCACGGCCAAGCGCGCCGCGGTCCTCGAGGCGATGCGCGCTACCAAGAATCTGGATGGTGTTTCCGGCAGGATCACCTTCGACGCAAATGGCGATCCGACGACCTACCTGATGTCCGGCTTTCTGTTCAAGGACGGCAAGTACGTTTGGCAGAGGAATCTCAGCGGCAACATGACCTGCCGGTAGCATTCGCAGAGTCTCGCTCTTACCCTGGCGATGAGCTTCCTCGTCGCCAGGGTAAGCTCTGGGAGTGTGGTTTAACCCGCATCCCCGCTAAGCCTTCATGAGCCACGGCCCACCCGTGCACCATGAAAATGGGTTATACTGCGGGCCAGCCGTTGGCTCGGGTGATGTCGGTATTCTCTTGGTACCCCGAGAGTCCGTGCTAAGCCTGACGCGGGAGCTTCCGGTACCTCGCACTGTTGCCCCGAGCACGCCGAGCAGAATCGCTGTCGAGGAAGCTCTTTTGGGCCGAGCGGGCGGCGGTGCTCCCGGGCTGTCTCCTCACCGTCTACGATCTGCGCCACGGGCTCTGTCGCACCTTCGACTTCTGCGCCGATGCCGTGGCGGGGGAGCTGACCCGCGCATAGGCCGCGGTGGGCACCCTCCCGCGGGACACGTTGGTGCTCGCCGACCGGCCCTACGGCAATGGCGTGTGGTTCGCGGGCCTTGGGGCGCAGGGCTGCTGGGGGCTCGTCCGTCGCAACCAGTGGCTCGGCCTCCGCAAGATCCGGTGCCTGGCCCGGCGGGCCCTCGAGGGGGGCCGGCACACCGACTGGCTCGTGGAGGCGGGCGGCAGCCGCGCCACCCCGCCCCAACGCCTGCGCTACATCCGCTGGCAGCGGGGGGCGACCGTGCGGGCCGTGCTCACCAACGTGCTCGATCCCGCGCGTCTGTTGGCCCCCCGAGGCGCTCGCCCTCTACCTCCGCCGCTGCGGGGCTGCCCCCCCAGGCCATCTCGCCGGCCAGGTTCTTCCCGAAGCTGGCGGCGGCCTCCCATTGCTACGCCCTCTTCGAGGTGTGGTTCCTCGACGCCCAGCGCGCGAACCGCGGCCGGCGGCTTCGCCCGCCCCCGCTGCAGCAGCCTCGGTTCGCCCACGTCGCGCTGGGCGCAGTTGTCGTCGAAACGCGGACAGGTCGGCGGCGGAAACGCGGCTTCTGTGCGGCGCGGAAACACTGGAAATCGTTGCCGCATGTGCGTGGTGGTAATTAAGATCCTCGAATTACCTTAGGGGGATGGGGTTAGATGACCCAGACTGAACTTTTCATTCAGTTCATCATCAACGGCGTCACGATCGGCTCTTACCTGGGCTTGATCGCCCTGGGCTACACCATGGTGTATGGCATCATCGAACTGATCAATTTCGCCCACGGCGACGTCTACATGTTGGGTTTCCTGACCTCGCTGACCTTCCTGGGAATTCTCAGTGTCAACCGTACCCTGGGGGGCTGGCAACTGTGGGTCATTACCTTCGGGGTCATGTTTGTGACCATGCTCGCCATGGGAACGATCAACATGCTGATCGATCGCGTCGCCTACAAACCGTTGCGTCGCGCCCCGCGCTTGGCTGCGCTCATCACTGCCATCGGCATGTCCTTCATGTTGGAGAATTTGGGAATGATCTGGAAGGGACCCAGCCAGATCAATTATCCGAACATCTTCCCCACGATCGATATTCTGAACAACGTGTTGGGGATGAAGACGGCCGTGCTGTTCACGACCAAAGATGTGTTTCTGATGGGCGTCACCGTGCCGTTGATGGTAATCTTGAGTCTGTTTATTCGGAACACCAAGATGGGCAAGGCCATGCGGGCCACGGCCCAGGATCGCGAGGCGGCGGCGCTCATGGGCATCAACGTCGAGACGGTGATTCGCAACACGTTCTTTATAGGCGGCGCCCTCGCCGGTGCGGCCGGCATGATGGTCGGCATCTACCTGAACACCGGCCGTTACCTGATGGGTTTTGACGCCGGTCTCCTGGCCTTTACTTCCGCGGTCTTGGGAGGCATTGGCAATATCAATGGCGCGGTGTTGGGCGGCTACGTCATCGGTTTTCTCAACGCCGGCAGCGATCAGTACCTCTCCTCGGAATGGACGCGTGCCCTTGTCTTTACGACACTGATCCTGGTGCTGGTCTTCAAACCATCCGGGCTCCTGGGCGAGCGGACACCGGAGAAATAGTGAGTGGGGGGGTTCGATGGCTCAAATCTGGCATTCATTGACCGTGCCCTGGCGAGCGCTGCCGGCTCGGCAGCGCCAGATCCTCACCTGGGCCTTCTCGATTCTTCTGCCCCTGATCTTCCCTCTGGTGGACAAGACGTTCAATTGGGGAATCGTCAACGATGTCACCGACGTGCTGGTCCTGGTCATCCTGGCCCTGGGCTTGAACATCGTCGTCGGCTATGCCGGCCTGCTCGACCTGGGTTACGCCGCATTCTTTGCGATTGGCGCGTACACCACGGGCGTCCTCACTTGGCCCCCGCATCACCTGGAATGGAACTTTTGGATCGTCATCTGGGCCGCCGTAATCGTCGCCGCGTTTTTCGGCATCGTCATCGGCACGCCAACGCTGCGCCTCCGCGGTGACTATCTGGCCATCGTCACGCTGGCTTTTGGCGAGATCGTGCCCGTCGTCATGCGCAATTTGGGCAGTGTGACGATTGGCGTTGGCCCCTGGCGGCTGCTCAGTAACTTTAACTTGACCAATGGGGTGCAGGGACTGAACCCAGTCGGGCGGCCTTCGATCTGGGGATTTAAGTTTAGCTTCGACCCTACGCCCTGGTATTACCTGATCCTGTCGATTGCCGCCCTCGTCATTCTCGCGAACGTGCGCTTGCAGGATTCGCGCCTGGGTCGAGCCTGGATGGCGCTGCGCGAGGACGAGACCGCCGCGGACTGCATGGGGGTTGACCCCATTCGAACCAAGCTCTCGGCCTTTGCCATCGGCGCCTCTTTCTCCGGTTTTTCGGGAGCGTTCTACGCGGCCAAGCTACAGGCGATCTTCCCAGAGTTGTTCAAGTTCAATTTGTCGGTCATGATCCTGTGCATGGTCATTCTCGGCGGCATGGGCAGCATCAAGGGTGTCGTGATCGGCGGCATGTTGCTCCAGCTCTTTGACCGTGTCGTCCTGACTCAGACCACCATCTTCGCGCGCGGCGTCGGTCAGGCGCTTCACATTTCCCCGCTGGCAACGATTGACCTCTCTCTGTGGCGGTGGTTCTTCTTTGGTTTGACGATGGTCGTCATCATGGTGCTCAGACCCGAAGGACTCTTTCCCAGCGCCACACGGCGCGCCGAACTACACGCGGCGGAGGAAGAGACGCCCCAGCCGGCAGAAAGTGGATAACGGGGGAGATCGCCATGGCCTTGTTAGAAGCTCGAAAAATCAGCAAGCAATTTGGCGGCTTGGCCGCGGTGGGCGACCTCGACCTCGATATCGAGAAAGGCATGATCGCCAGCCTGATCGGCCCGAACGGCGCAGGCAAGACGACCTTCTTCAACATGGTCTCTGGTCTTTACAAGCCTACGTCGGGTCAAATCTTGTTGGAGGGCAAGGAGATTGGCGGCCTGCGTCCCAATCGCGCCACTGCGCTGGGGCTGGGACGGACCTTCCAAAATATCCGTCTCTTCAGCAACATGACCGCTCTCGAGAATGTGTTGGTCGGCATGAACTGCCGCTTGAAATCGGCTTGGTACGGCGCACTGCTGCGACCGCGGTCTGTGATGCAGGAGGAGGCCAAAGCGCGCGAGCGCGCTCAGGAGCTCTTGGCGTATGTTGGATTGGGCGGCAAAGGCGAGACGCTCGCCAAGAACCTTCCCTACGGGCTTCAGCGGCGGTTGGAGATTGCACGGGCTCTGGCGACCAATCCGAAACTAATGCTCTTGGACGAGCCTACTGCCGGCATGAACCCGCAGGAAACAGTAGACGCGATGGCGCTGATCAAGCGCGTGCGCGACGAGCTGAACATCACGATCTTGTTGATCGAGCACGATATGAAAGTGGTGATGGGCATCTCGGAATGTATCACAGTTCTGGATTATGGCGCCAAAATCGCGGAAGGGACGCCGGAGCAGGTGCGTGCCAATCCCAAAGTCATCGAAGCTTATCTAGGCAAAGGGGTCGCCGCGGGGATCCGGCGAGCAAAACAAAAGGTCGTGCCGGGAGCAGGGGGCTAGGAAGATGGCACTACTTGAACTCCACAACGTTCACACTTATTACGGCAATATCCATGCCCTCAAAGGCATCTCGGTTACCGTGGACAAGGGCGAGATCGTTACGCTCATCGGCTCGAACGGAGCTGGCAAAACCACGACGCTCAAGACGATCTCCGGCGTGCTGCGGCCCAAAGAGGGAACGGTCACGCTCGAGGGACGGCGGATAGACCGCGTCCCGGCTCACGACATCGTCGCAATAGGCATCTGCCAGGCGCCGGAAGGCCGCCGCATCTTCCCCCGGCTGACGACGCTGGAGAATCTGGAAATGGGTGCCTTCCACCGCAGCGACAAGACCGGCATCCAGCAAGACATGGAACGTGTGTTTGCGCTCTTTCCGAGGTTGAAAGAGCGACGGAGTCAGCAGGGCGGCACACTCTCCGGCGGGGAGCAGCAAATGCTGGCGATCGGACGCGCCTTGATGTCCCGTCCGAGCATCCTGCTTCTGGACGAGCCGAGTATGGGACTTTCGCCGGTTCTGGTCGAAACAATTTTCCAGATCATCCAAGACATTCACGCGCAGGGCACCACGATCCTCCTGGTCGAGCAGAACGCGCTCATGGCACTCCAGGTGGCGAGTCGGGGCTATGTGCTGCAGACCGGACGCATCGTGCTGCACGACAGCGCAGAGAATCTGAGCGAAAACGAGATGGTGCGCAAAGCGTACTTGGGAGAGTCATGATCGAGTGAGGCAATGACAGGTTACGCAGGTGGAAAAGTCGACGGCGGGCTCGGCCGCCTCGTGGGTCGGCGCTTCCCCTCGGCCGCCCTCCACGGCTCGGCGGTGGAGTTGCAAGAGCATCCCGACGTCAAGCGCGCCTACCTGGGCGAAGGCGCCTGAGCGCAAGCCGTGCGATGGTGCTGGCTCCTCTTGGGCGCGGTCCTGGCGTCCCCCGCTTGGGCGGGGGAGCTGCCTCCGGTCAAGCTCGGCCTCGTGATCCCCATGGCGGGCGAGGCGGGCCACATCGGACAGAGCATGCGCCAGGCAGCCGAGTTGGCCGTCGCCGACTGGACCGAGAAGCTCGGACGGAAGGTGCAACTCGTCCTCGGGGATGACCAGTTCGACCCGAAACAGGCGGTGGCCGTCGCCGAAAAGCTGATCCAGGACGGCGTTTGGGGCGTCGTCGGTCATTTCTATTCCAGCTCCTCCATTCCGGCGTCGTCGGTGTACTATCAGGCGGGCATTCCCATGGTGACGGCCACCTCGACGCACCCGTGGCTCACGGCGCAGGGCTTCGACAACGTCTTTCGCGTGTCGGGGCGGGACGATCAACACGCGCTCTCCGCGGCCGAGTTCATCCTGTCGCGGCTCCGCGCCCACCGCATCGCGGTGGTGAGCGATCGGACGGAGTACGGCCGGACGCTGGCCGACACGCTGATCCGGACGGTGGAGCGCCGCGCGGGACGGCGAATCGTTGTCGCGGTGGAGGAGATCACCCAGGGCGACAAGGACTTCAGCGGGGTGGTGGCCCGCCTGAAAACGAGGGAGCCGGACGTCGTGTACTTCGGGGGCATCTTCCGCGAGGGCGGTTATCTGGTCCGGCAGATGCGGCAGGCGGGAATGAGGGCAGCCTTCGTCAGCGGCGATGGGGTCCTGGACCCGGAGTTCGTCAAGATCGCCGGGGAAGAGGCGGCCAACGGTACCTATCTCACCTTTGCGCCCGACCCGCGACTGCTGCCCGCTGCGGGACCGTTCATCCAGCGGTTCGAAGCACGTTACGGCCCCATCGGTCCGTACGTCCTTTACACCTACGATGCCATGGGGATGCTGATGCGCGCCATCCAGATCGCCAAACCCTCGACGAATTCGAAGGAGGAACTGCGCAAGGTCCTGAAGGTCATGCATACCATGGAGTACGATGGAACCCTCGGGCGGCTCCGCTGGGATAAGAACGGGGACCTGGCCACCTCGCCATACGTTGTGTATGTGACGCGAAAAGGGGGGAGCCTGCAAGGCTGGTTCGAGCAGCTGACCGGGATTTCCCCTACGAGCAATCGCACGCGTCCGGCAAAGCGCTGAGCAGGACGATCGACGGCACGCAATGAACGACGGGGCTCGCACCGGCCAGCAGCCTTCGAGGGAAGTCCCCCGGTGGGTCGTCGCAACGTGGATGTTTCGCAATGGAGTGATGCCCAGTGAAGACACGAGTGCTCCAGGTGGATCCAAAGAACGTGCAACCTGAGGTCATCCAGCAGGCCTGCGAGGCTCTGCGCCAGGGAGGCCTGGTGGCCTTTCCCACCGACACCCTGTATGCTTTGGGAGCGAATGCCCTGGACCCCGCGGCTATCGATCGGGTGCTCACGGTGAAGGGCCGCCACCACGGCAAGCCCCTGAGCGTGCTGGTCCCCTCGGTAGAGGCGGCGGCGGACTTGACCGCGGGCCTGCCGGATGGAGTCCGAAGCCTCATGCAGGCTCTCTGGCCCGGCGCGCTCACCGTAGTGGTGAAGGCCTCTCCGAAGATCCCCTCCATCCTCAGGGGGGCCGCCGGCACCGTCGGGCTTCGGATGCCGGCCGGCTCCGTGGCAAAAGCGCTTCTGGCGGCCTTTGCCGGACCCATCATCGGGACGAGCGCCAACAAGTCCGGGGGGGCCGATCCCTCGGATGCCAAGACCGTGCAGAAGGCCGTCGGGGGCAAGATTGACCTCATCCTGGATGGCGGGCGCGTAGCCCTCGGTGTGCCATCTACAGTGATTGACTGCACCACCCAGCCCGCCCGCATCCTTCGCGAGGGCGCCATCCCCCGGAGTAGGCTTCAAGCCAAGATCGCTCTGGCCTGAAGTCGGCGGTGCTCTTGGGGCGCGAGCCATCCACTGGCGCGGCGAATAGATAATCCTTGAAAGGCTAAAAAATGGCGTGTTACACTGCACTTAGCGCTCCGTAGCGCAGAGGCAGTGAATTGCGAATCGAAGGCATCCTGGACAAGCTTCACGAGTATAACCCTCAGGCGGACGTCGACCCCGTCATGCGGGCGTACGTTTTCGCCGCCAAGGCCCACAAGGGGCAAGAGCGGATCTCTGGCGAGCCCTACCTCAGCCATCCCCTGGAAGTTGCCGGCATCCTCACCGAACTTCGCATGGATACGGCCACCGTTGCGGCCGGTCTGCTCCACGACGTGGTGGAAGATACCAAGGCTACCCAGGAGGAGATCCAGGAGCATTTTGGCGGCGAGGTCGCGGCCCTGGTGGACGGCGTCACCAAGCTGTCCCGCATCCCCTTCAGCACCCGGGAGGAGGCCCAGGCGGAGAACATCCGGAAGATGGTCCTGGCCATGTCCAAGGACATCCGGGTGATCCTGGTCAAGCTTTCCGACCGCCTGCACAACATGCGCACGCTGGAGCCGCTGCCCGAGGCCAAGCGCCAGCTCATCGCCCGGGAGACGCTGGATATCTACGCGCCGCTATCCCACCGGCTGGGGATCTACTGGATCAAGGCCGAGCTGGAAGACCTGGCGTTGCGCCATCTGGACCCGGAGGCGTACCAAGACCTTGCGACGCGCATTGCCCACAAGCGCCAGGAGCGGGAGGGAGACATCAACGAGGTCATCGGCGTGCTCGAGAAGAAGATCGCCGAGGTGGACATCAAGGCCCAGATCACTGGCCGGCCGAAACATTTCTACAGTATCTACAAGAAGATGCAGGACCAGAAGAAGGAGTTCGACGAGATCTACGACCTGACGGCCGTCCGGGTGATCACCGATTCTCTCAAGGATTGCTACGGCACCCTGGGGGTCATTCACACCCTGTGGAAGCCAATTTCCCAGCGGTTCAAGGACTTCATCGCGGTGCCCAAGAGCAACGGATACCAGTCGCTCCACACGACCGTGATCGGCCCCAAGGGCGACCCCGTCGAGATCCAGATCCGCACCTGGGAGATGCATCGGGTCGCGGAGGAGGGGATCGCCGCCCACTGGAAGTACAAGGAAGGCCGGAGCAGCATCGATCCGACGGACCAGAGCTTCGTCTGGCTGCGCCAGCTCATGGAGTGGCAGCGGGAGCTGAAGGACTCGAAGGAGTTCCTGCACACCTTGAAGGTGGACCTCTTCCCGGACGAGGTTTACGTCTTCACTCCTCGGGGCGACGTCAAGCCCTTCCCCAAGGGGGCCACGCCCATCGACTTCGCCTTCGCGGTCCACACCGACGTGGGCCTGCGCTGCGTGGGGGCCAAGGTCAACGGGCGCCTCGTCCCGCTCCGGACCGAACTGCAGAACGGCGACATCGTCGAGATCCTGACCTCCCCGAGCCACGTGCCCAGTCGGGACTGGCTGAAGATCGTCAAGACGCCCCGGGCGCGGAGCAAGATCCGGCAGTGGATCAAGAACGAGGAGCGCGCGCGGAGCGTCAGCCTGGGCCGTGAGATGCTGGAGAAGGAGATCCGCCGCCTGGGGAAGAGTCCGGCCCAGCTTCTCAAGCCGGAACTCCTGTCGGCCGTGCTGGAGCGCTATGGGGTCGGTTCGGAAGACGAGTTCTTCGCGGCCGTGGGCTACGGCAAGGTCTCGCCGCGGCAGGCGGTGGCGCGGCTGCTGCCGCCGGAGGAGATGCAGGCCCTCACCGAGGCGGAGGAGGCGCGAGGCAAGAAGGCGGAGCGGAAGCCGGCAAAGCCGCGCCCGACAGATGAGGGGGTGCGCATCCGCGGGATCGACGACATCCTGGTCCGCTTCTCGAAGTGCTGCAGCCCGGTGCCCGGCGACGAGATCATCGGCTTCATCACGCGGGGCCGCGGGGTCTCCATACACACGCTGGATTGCCCCAACGCGGTGAGCCTGATGGCGGACCCGGAGCGGCAGATCGCGGTGCACTGGGATGGCCAGCGCAAGGGGGCGCACCAGGTGAAGATCCGGGTGCAGATCGGAAAGGATCGGCCCGGCATCCTGGCCGAGATCAGCACCGCCATCTCGGAGACCAACACCAACATCGCCCAGGCCGAGATCCGCGTGACGGAGGAGCGGACGGGCCTGAACACATTCGTCCTGGAGGTGAACGATCTCCGCCAGCTTCAGGCGGCGATGCAGGCGATCCAGAAGGTGGACGGCGTGGTCGGCGTCGAGCGGGTGAGATCGCTCTGACGTCTCACGTTTTACGTTTCACGAGTCGTGAAACGTGAGGCGTGAAACGGCTAGGCGGCCTTCTGGACCTTGCCGGAGCGCAGGCAGCGGGTGCAGACGTGGCGGTAGCGAGGCGCACCCTGGATCATGACGCGGACCCGCTGGACGTTAGGGTAGCGCTTCTTGGTCGAGACGTTGTGAGCGTGGCTCACCTGGGCGCCGAATTGCGGGCCCTTCCCGCAGATTTCACATCGAGTGGCAGGCATACGGATCCTCTCCCTTTGGCACCCCGCCGTTGGCGGGGCACCCACCTGTGGCGGGCACCCACCTGTGGCGGGTGTCCGGGTCTGGATGCCGGGAAATGACGGCGCCACACTATACTGAATTGGCCCGCCCAAGGCAAGGCTTTTCCCCCGCTACAGCCCCCTCTCGGGTCAGCCTGCACACCCCCGTGCGCTCGCTCCGGGGCATCGGTCCGTCCCGAGGGGAATGCCTTGAACGCCTCGGCGTGCGGACGGTGGGGGATGCGCTGCTCCTCGTCCCCCGGCGCTACGAAGACCGGCGGGCCCTCCTGCCAATCGGCCGCCTGCGGCTGGGAGAGTTTCAGACCGTCGCCGGGTCCGTGAAGGCGGTCGGCGTGGGGCGGACGCGGCGGGGGATCCCGTATTGCGAGGTGATGCTGGAGGACGGGACGGGGACACTTCTGGTGCGCTGGTACCGGCAGGCCTATCTCGCCCGTACGCTGCGCCGGGGCCAGCGGATCATCCTGGCCGGCCGGGTGACCCCCTATCCCCCGCGGGAGATGGTGAACCCCGAACGCGAGATCCAGGACGGCCGGGACAGCCACTATCACACGGGACGCATCGTTCCCATCTATCCGCTCACGGCCGGGATGAGCCAGCGGTTCCTCCGACGGTGGCTGGCGGACCTAGTGCGGGAGCAGGCCGGGGCGTTGGCGGATCCCTTGCCCGCGGCCGTGCGCGGGCGACAGCATCTGCTCCCGCTGGCTCGCGCGGTGGAGGCCCTCCACCTCCCGAAGGAGATGGCCGAGGCGGCGGCGGGACGGCGCCGGCTCGCCTTCGACGAATTTTTCCTGTTCAGCCTAGCGATGCTCCGGCAGCGCGCGGCCCGCGCGACGGAGGCCGGGATTGCTTTCCGGGCGCCGAATGCCCTGGTAGAGCGCGCGCGGGAGGTCTTGCCCTTCACGCTGACGGCCGCACAGGAGCGCGCGCTTCAGGCTATTTGGGAGGACATGGCACAGCCCCGGCCGATGCAGCGGCTCCTCCAGGGGGATGTCGGCTCGGGCAAAACCATCGTGGCCTTCCTGGCTGCGCTCGCGGCGATCGGCAGCGGCTATCAGGCGGCGATCATGGCCCCGACGGAGATCCTGGCGGCGCAACACGCCGAGCGCGCGCGGACGCTGGTCGAGCCCCTGGGGGTCCCGGTGGTGCACCTGGCCGGCGCCACAGCCGGGCCCCTCCGGCGGCAGGCGCTGGACCTTCTGGCCGGCACGTCGCCATGTCTCGCCATTGGGACCCATGCCCTCCTGCAGCCAGAGGTAGCTTTCGGTTGCCTGGGCTTCGTTGTGGTGGACGAGCAGCACCGGTTCGGGGTCTTGCAACGCGCGGGCCTCCAGCGGAAGGCCGTCCACCCGGACGTGCTGGTCATGACGGCCACACCCATTCCGCGCAGCCTTGCCCTGGTGCTCTACGGGGACCTGGATCTCTCCGTGATCGACGAGATGCCGCCGGGGCGCGAGCGCGTCGCGACCATCTGGGTCGAGGACCGGGAGCGATCGCGGATCGAAGGCGACCTGAGGACACGCCTGGCTCGGGGCGAGCGCGCCTACATCGTCTGCCCGGTGGTCGAAGAGTCGGCGGCGGAACTGAAGGCGGCCGTCCAGACGGCCGACCTTTACCGGCGAGGGCCCCTGGGCATGTTCAGGGTCGGGCTGGTTCACGGCCGGCTGCCCTCCGCGGAGAAGGCGACGACGATGGCGGCCTTCCGCGAGGGAACGATTCGCCTCCTGGTGGCGACGACGGTGGTCGAGGTGGGGGTGGACGTCCCCGAGGCCACGGCCATCGTCATCGAGGATGCCGATCGCCTTGGGCTGGCGCAGCTTCACCAGCTCCGCGGGCGCGTGGGGCGAGCGGATCGCCCGGCCGTGTGCTTTGTCGTGGCCGATCGGCAGGAGATCGGAGAGGATGCGCGGGCCCGGCTGGAGGCCCTGACACGCGAGCACGACGGATTCTCGCTGGCGGAAGCGGACCTGAAGCTGCGTGGCCCAGGCGAATTTTTCGGCACGCGACAGTCCGGCCTGGATGACTTTCACCTGGGGGACCTCGCGACCGATCTCCGCCTGCTGGAGGCCGCCCGGGCCGAGGCGACGGCTGCGCTGGCAGAGGCGCCGGCACTGGGCGGGGGGTGGGCGGAAGTCCGCGCAGCAGTAGAGGAGCGATGGGCCGCCCGCCTCGGTCTGGCACAGGTTGGGTGAACTGGCAATTGGGCAGCCTGGCAATTTGGCAATCAGGAGAACGGCAGAAGGATGCGGATCAGCGCGGGGGAACACCGGGGACGGAGGCTTCAGAGTGCGAAAGGAAGGATCACGCGGCCGACCTCCGACCTCCTGCGCCAGGCGGTCTTCAATGTCCTGGGGGATCGAATCCTGGAGGGGCGCCTGCTCGACCTTTTCGCGGGGACGGGATCGGTTGGTCTGGAGGCGCTCAGCCGGGGGGCCGCGAACGTCACGTTCATCGAGCGGGATCGCCGCGCGGTAGGGGCCCTCCGATCCAACCTAGCGAGGCTGGGCCTCACGTCGCGGGCACGGGTCATCGTGGGCGACGTCCTCCCAGCCCTGAGACGCTTCCAGGCTGCCGGCGAGACGTTCAACTGCATTTTCTTGGATCCGCCCTATGCGGGGGATCTGGCGGTTCGCTGCATCGAAATGCTTGCCGACGGGGCCCTTTTAGGCGAAAATGGCGCTCTCGTGGCCCAGGCCTTCCACAAGAGCGGGCTGCCCGATTACGCTGGTGTCCTTCGACGGACCTGGCATCGGCGCTACGGGGAGAGCAGCCTCGCGCTCTACACGAAGGAGGAGGCATGCAGGTAACGGTGGTGTACCCCGGAACGTTCGACCCGTTCACCAACGGCCACATCGACCTCGTCCTGCGAGCGCTCCGGATTTTCCCGCGACTCGTCGTCGCCGTGGCGCGCAATCCACACAAGAGCCCACTCTTCGCCGTGGAAGAGCGGCTGGCCATCATCCAGGAAGCCATCGGGGGGCTGGGGGGGGTGGAGATAGACACCTTTGATGACCTGACGGTGGACTACGTCCGGAAGAAGGGCGCGCAGGTCATCCTCCGAGGGGTGCGTGCCGTCTCCGACTTCGAGGCGGAGTTCGCCATGGCCCTCATGAACCGGAAGATCAGCGAGGACGTCGAGACGGTTTTTCTCATGCCGAATCAGGCGTACACGTATCTCAGCTCGCGACTCGTGAAGGAGGTGGCGCTCCTCGGGGGCAATGTCGACGACTTGGTCCCGCCCCTGGCATCCAAGCTGCTCAAGGAGCACGCCCGTCGAGCACATTCGTAGGGAACATTCGTAGGGAAAGGGGAGGGGGAGTGATGAGCATTTCGCAGCGGGCGCGGAATCTCGTTCCTTCGGCGACCGTGGTCATCGCCGCCACGGCGCGCCGCCTGCGCGCCCAGGGCATTGACGTGATCGGCTTCGGCCAGGGAGAACCCGACTTCGACACACCCGAGCACATCAAGGAAGCGGCCATCCAGGCCATCCGCGAGGGTTTCACCAACTACACTGCCTCAGGCGGGATCGACGAACTGAAGGATGCCGTGACGACCAAGCTGAAGCGGGACAATGACCTCGTGTACACGCGCGACCAGATCCTCATCTCCTGCGGGGGCAAGCACTCGCTCTTCAACGTGTTCCAGGCGCTCTTGGAGCCGGGGGACGAGGTCATCATCCCCGCCCCCTACTGGGTGAGCTTTCCCGAGCAGGTAAAGGTATGTGGCGGGAAACCGGTCTTCGTCCAGACCCATGAGCGCGAGGGATTTCGCCTGCACCGGGAGCTGGTGGAGCCGCTGGTGACCCCCCGCACGAAGATCCTACTTCTGAACTCACCATGCAATCCCACCGGCGCGGCCGTCTCCTTGGCAGGGCTGGAGAGCTTGGCGGACCTGGCGACAGAATGGGGGTTCTGGCTTCTCTCTGACGAGACTTACGAGGCCCTGGTGTACGATGAGCATCAGCACCTCAGCATCGCATCGCTCAGCGATCGGGTGTACGCACAGACGATTGTGGTCAACTCGCTCTCCAAGGCCTATTCCATGACGGGGTGGCGGGTCGGATACACTGCGGCCTCCAAGGAGATCATCCGGGCGATGGACGGTCTGCAGAGCCAAGAAACCTCCAACCCGACCTCCATCGCGCAACGGGCCGCCGTGGCGGCGCTGACCGGCCCCCAGGTGACGGTCCAGCGCATGCGGGAGGAGTTCGACCGCCGACGGCGCTATATCGTCGAGCGGCTGAACGCCATGCCCGGGATCAGGTGCATCAAGCCGCAGGGGGCTTTCTACGTTTTCCCCAATGTCTCTGGAATGTACGGCCGGCATTACGCCGGAACAATCATCCGGAACTCCAGCGACTTCACGACCTACCTGCTGGAGGTGGCGCGGATCGCGGTCGTGCCCGGGATCGAGTTTGGCAACGACGAGCACGTCCGAATTTCCTACGCCACCTCGCTGGAGAACATCAAGGAGGGCATGGATCGAATGGCGGAGGCCGTGAAGGGGCTGGGTTAGGTGACAGGGGGCGGCGCCGAGGCGGTCCGGGCAGCCAGGGGCCGGCACGGCGCGGGCATGGCATTATCCAATGAGGACAAGGAGGGAAGACCATGAGACTCATCGCGTGGGTGACTATTGGCATCGCGCTCGCCGGGATGCTTCTCGGAGCGGGACCTGCCGTCGCGCAGACCACGTTCGTCTTCGGAAACCAGGGGGAGCCGGTGGAATTAGATCCCGCCGTGATCACCGACGGGATCTCCAACCGAATTACCCGACAAGTCTCCGAGGGGCTCGTGAAATACGACGGGTCCACGACGAATGTCATTCCCTCCCTGGCCGAGAAGTGGTCGGTGAGCGCCGACGGCACGGTCTGGACCTTCACCCTGCGAAAGAACGTGAAGTTCCACGACGGCACTCCCTTCGACGCCGCCGCCGTGGTGTGGAATTTCGACCGGTGGCGCCTCAGCACACACCCCCAGCACGAAAACCAGATCAAGGCTGGAAAGACGTTTGAGTATTATGAGGCACAGTTCGGCGGCTTCGACGACAAGAGTCTCATCACCAAGGTCGAGGCCGTGAATCCCACCACGGTCCGCGTGACACTCAAGTCCCCTCAGGGACCATTTCTGGCCAATCTGGCGATGTTCGTGTTCGACATTGTGAGCCCGACGGCCGTAGAGAAGTGGGGCGTAGAATTCGGCAAACATCCGGTGGGGACGGGACCCTACAAGTTCGTGGAGTGGAAGGTCGGCCAGGAGGTCATCCTCGAGGCTAATCCGGATTACTGGGACAAAGCGCACGCTGCCAAAATATCTCGGGTGGTCGTCCGCAATATCAAGGACAACTCCCAGCGCCTGGCAGGCCTGAAGGCAGGCGAGATCCAGGGCTTCGAGGGGCTGAACCCCGATGACGTGAAGGTGGTCCGGGCGGATCCGAACCTCCAGATCATCCTCCGCCCGACCAACACGACGGGATACCTGGCCTTCAACTTCAAGGTGAAGGAGTTTCAGGATAAGCGCGTGCGGATGGCCATCGCCCACGCCATCAACAAGAAGGGGATCGTGGATGCCCTGTACGGCGGGCTTGGCCTGGTGGCCAAGGAGTTCCAGCCCCCGTCCCTCTGGGGTTACAACAAGGAGCTGAAGGATTACGAATATAACCCCCAGCGGGCGCGCGATCTCCTGAAGGAGGCTGGCTTCCCGCAGGGACTCAAGGAAATCACCTGGGACGACGGCAAGAAGGAGCCGCTCCAGTTCTGGTACATGCCGGTCTCGCGACCGTACTATCCGAATCCCAAAGAGATTGGCGAGGCGATGGCGGCCGACCTGGCCAAGGCGGGGATCACGGTGCAGCTCCAGACGACGGATTGGACAGTCTACCTCGACAAGCGGAAGAATGGGCAGCTCCCCCTATACATGCTGGGTTGGACCGGAGATAATGGCGATCCGGACAACTTCGTCTGCTACTTCTTCTGTTCGCCGGGTGCATCGCGTGAGGGGTTCTATACCAATCAGCCGCTGACCGAAATCCTGCTGCAGGCGCAGAAGCTGACGGATCAGGGAAGGCGGGCCGAACTGTATCGCAAGGCGGAACAGATGATCCACGATGACGTGGCCCGACTCTTCATCGCGCACAATCAGCCGCCGATCCCGTTCCAGAAGAAGGTGAAAGGGTACGTGGCGAACCCCACCAACAGCGAATTCTTCAACACCGTGTATTTCCAGGAATAGCCTCGAAGGCGAGCCGAGGACGGGGACGACATGGGCCGATACGCCATCAAACGATTCCTGACCATCGTCCCCGTCCTCATCGGGGTCTCCCTCATCGTTTTCAGTTTCACTCATCTCATCCCGGGTGATCCGGCCGTCGCCATGCTGGGAGAGCGGGCGACGCCCCAGCGGGTGGCGGAGGTGCGGGCGCAACTCGGCCTCGACGAACCACTGTATACGCAATATTTCATCTACGTCGGCAAGATCCTCCACGGTGACCTAGGAGCCTCGATCCTGCGGGGCGACCCGGTCCTGCGGGACCTCGTGCGGCGGTTCCCGGCGACGGTGGAGCTGGCCACCTCGGCCATCCTCATCGCCATCCTCGTCGGCGTTCCCATGGGGATCATCTCCGCGGTCTGGCGAAATTCGTTCTTCGACGGGTTCTCCCGGCTGGTGGCGCTGGCCGGTGTCTCGATGCCGATCTTCTGGTTGGGCCTCATGCTGGCCTGGTGCTTCGGCGTGGTGTTGGGGTGGCTGCCGACCGGCTTCCGCCTGGGGACCGACGTGACTCTGGTTACGGTGACGCACTTCAATATCCTGGACAGCCTGCTCGCGGGGAACTGGAGTGCACTGGTTTCAAGCCTGCGCCATCTGATCCTTCCGGCAATAGCCCTTTCCACGATCCCCATGGCTGTCATCGCCCGGATGACGCGCGCCAGCCTGCTGGAGGTGCTTTCCCAGGATTACATCCGGACTGCCGAATCCAAGGGCCTTCCCCAGCGGGCGGTGATCCTGCGGCATGCCATGCGGAACGCGCTGCTCCCCGTCATGACCGTCACGGGACTTCAGGTGGGGCGTCTGCTGGCCGGGGCCATCCTGACCGAGACCATCTTCTCCTGGCCCGGCATTGGCCTCTGGATCTACGAGTCCATCCAGGCGCGGGACTATCCCATCGTCCAGGGTGCGACACTGTTCATCGCGACGATATTCGTCATGGTGAATCTCCTCACGGATGTGCTCTATGCCTCAGTCGATCCCCGCATCAAGTACGATTGAGCTTCCCGCTACCGCCATAGCGGGGCGGGGGCGAAGCCCCCTGGATGCAGCCCTGCACCGGCTGCTGGCCAACCGTGTGGCCCGGGGAGGACTCGTCATCATCGCCGTTTTCACCCTGATGGCCGTCCTCAGCCCCGTCTTTCTTCCATACAACCCCCAGGTGGATGCGGACCTCCTGGCTCGCCTCAAGCCTCCGAGCTGGACGCATCCCTTTGGGACCGACGCCCTGGGTCGGGATATCCTGATACGAATCTTCCACGGGGCTCGTGTTTCCCTCGGTCTGGGGGTGGGCTCGGTCGTGGTCGCGGCCCTGGTCGGATCCCTCCTGGGCCTTATGGCCGGGTATGCGGGCCGTCGCGTGGATCTGTACATCATGTTCTGCATGGACATCCTGCTTGCCTTTCCGGCAACCCTCCTGGCCATTGCCATCGTGGCAATGATCGGCCCCGGCCTCCGCAATTCCCTCATCGCCATCAGTGTCGTCTCCATCCCATTCTACGCGCGGATCACCCGGGGCTAGGTCCTGGCCCTGAAAGAGCGCGAGTTCGTCACCGCCGCGAGAGGGCTTGGGGGCAGCGCCCGTCGGATCGTGCTGTGGCATATCTTCCCGAACACCCTTCCACCGATTTCGGTGCAGACGACCCTCGCCATCGCCTTCGCCATACTGGAGGCGGCAGCGCTTGGATTCCTCGGTCTCGGGGCGCAGCCCCCGATGCCGGAGTGGGGGGCCATGCTGGCGGACAGCTACAAGTTTTTCACCAGCGGGGCTTGGTGGGCCTTTTTCTTTCCAGGAGCGGCCATCATGCTCTCGGTCCTCGGCTTCAACCTGGTGGGAGACGCGCTGCGCGACGCGCTGGACCCCCGGCTTCGGACCTGAGGCAGAAGAAAGAAGATGGCCATGCACGTGCGGGAGTGGATTGTAGCTTTCACGGTGCTCGTGGCTGTCTCCACCGGGGCTCCGTTCCTGACGCCGGGCGCGGAGGGGCAGGTCTTCCGCATCAATAACATGGTCGAACCGGAAAGCCTCGACCCCGGTGCGGTTACAGGCGTGCCAGAGCACCGGATCCTCAGCAACCTGTTCGAGGGGCTTACCACAACCGACCCGAAAGACTTATCCCCTCGGCCTGGCATGGCCACCTCGTGGAAGATCTCCAAAGACGGCCTTGTCTACACTTTCAAGTTGCGTGATGCGCGCTGGACCGATGGCAAACCGGTGACGGCCCACGACTTCGTCTACGCCTGGGAACGGGTTCTGAACCCGAAGATGGGGGCGAAGTACGCGCAGCAGCTCTTCTACCTGAAGAACGGCGAGGACTACAACAAGAGCCGGATCATCGATTTCTCGCAGGTGGGAGTGAAGGCGCTGGATGACCAAACCCTCCAGGTCACTCTGCGCTGCCCGACAGCGTACTTCCTCGACCTCACGAGCTCCGATACGCTGTATCCTGTGCCTCGCTGGGCCATCGAGGCCCACGGGAAGGACTGGGGCAAGCCCGGCAAGATCGTGAGCAATGGCCCATTCCGGCTGGTCAGTTGGGTGCCGCAGAGGGAACTGGTGTTGGAGAAGAATCCACAGCACTGGGACGCGGGAAGGGTGAAGCTCCAGAGAGTTGTCTTTCTCCCGACGGATGACGTCAACACCGCGTACAAGCAGTTCCTGGCGGGAGAAAGCGACTGGGTGCCCCAGGTTCCCACATCGCAGATCGACGCGGCGCGGAGCCGGCCTGAATCCTATGTGACGCCGTACCTCGGGACCTATTACATTCGCTTCAACGTCACGAAGCCTCCTGTCAACGACGTCCGCGTCCGCAAGGCCCTGAGCATGGCGGTGGATCGGGAATCCCTGACGAAGTTCGTGACAAAGGCCGGTGAGATCCCGACGAGCGCCTTCGTCCCGGCCGGCATGCGCGGCTATGAGGGGGTGAAAGGCCTCCCCTTCGACGTGGCGGCGGCGAAGAAGCTCTTGGCGGAGGCGGGGTACCAGGATGGCAAGGGGTTCCCCAAAGTCGAACTCTTGTACAACACCAACGAGCTGCACCGCGTCGTCACCCAGGCGGTTCAGCAGATGTGGAAGGAGAACCTGGGCATCCAGGTGGACCTGGTCAACGTCGAGTGGAAGGTGTACCTGGCCCGGCAGAACAGCCTCGACTACCAGATCTCCCGGGCGGGATGGATCGGGGATTACGTGGACCCCAACACCTTCCTGGACCTGTGGGTCACCGGGGGCGGGAACAATCAGACCGGGTGGTCGAACAAGCGGTACGACGACCTCATCGGCCAGGCCGCGTGCAAGATCGTGAACCCCAAGGACCGAATGCGCGCCCTGCAGGAGGCCGAGAAGATCCTGGTGGTGGACGACTTGCCCATCATGCCTCTGTTCACCTATGTCAACAAGGGCATGCTGAGCCGTTGGGTGAAGGGCTGGTATCCCAATATCCTCGACATGCATCCGCTCAAGTACATCAGCCTGGAGCGGTGACACGACTGTGCTCGGCTACATCCTCCGCCGTGTGGCAGGATTTGCGCCCATCCTGTTCGTCATGGTCTCCCTGTCGTTCTTCATGATGCGCCTGGCGCCGGGCGGGCCGTTCGATCAAGAGCGAGCCCTCCCGGATCAGGTGCGGGCGAACATCGAGGCCCGCTATCACCTGGAGGAGCCCCTCTGGCGTCAGTACCTCCGCTATCTCGGCGACGTGGCACGAGGCGATCTGGGCCCCTCCTTCCGGTACCCCGACCGTTCGGTCAACGAACTCCTGAGCCTCGGGTTCCCTGTCTCGGTGACGTTGGGCCTGTGCGCCCTGGGCGTTGCGCTGGCGCTGGGCGGCACGGCGGGCATTCTGGCCGGCCTGCGGCGAAACGCTTTCGTGGATTACCTCACCATGTCCTTTGCGCTCTTCGGGGTCTCAGTGCCCAACTTCGTGCTAGGGCCGATCCTGATGCTGGTGTTCGCTCTGGGCTTGAGATGGCTGCCCGTGGCGGGGTGGGGGACCTGGCGCCACCTCATCCTGCCATCGGTCACGCTCGGCACGTTCTATGCCGCCTATGTAGCCCGGCTTACGCGGGCCGGCATGCTGGAGGTCATCGGCCAGGACTTCATTCGCACCGCCCGCGCCAAGGGCCTCCGCGAGGCGACGGTGGTGCTGCGTCACGCCTTGCCGGGCGCGATCCTGCCGGTCGTGACGTACCTGGGGCCGGCCTCGGCAGCGGTCCTCACCGGGTCCGTGGTGGTGGAGACGATCTTCAGCATCCCGGGCATCGGCCGCTACTTCGTGGGCAGCGCCCTCAACCGGGATTACACCATGGTCCTGGGGACGGTGGTGTTCTACAGCGTCCTCCTGCTCGTCTTCAACCTGATCGTGGATGTGTTGTACGCATATCTCGATCCGAGGGTGCAGGTGCAATGAGCAGTCAAGCGCCGAGCGGCGAGCGCCGAGAACCTCAGGCGGCGTCGGACATTCCGCATTCGGGTACCCCCTGGGTGATCCGCATTCCCCATTTGGAAAGATCGGGGGCGTCGCCGTGGCACGACGCGCTACGCCGACTGCGCCGGAACCGGCTCGCCATGCTGGGCCTCTTAGTCTTGGTGGGCTTCGTCCTGTCGGCCGTGCTGGCCCCGTGGATCGCCCCGTTCCCGTTCGACAGGACAAACCTTCAATACGGGGCCAAGCCGCCGACCCGAACCCACCTTCTGGGGACGGACGAGCTGGGCCGCGATCTTTTCACGCGCATCCTGTACGGCGCACGCATTTCCTTCGCGGTGGGCATCCTGGCCACCTTGGTGAGCCTGAGCATCGGCGTGACTTATGGCTCCGTCTCGGGATCTAGGGGCGGCCGCGTGGATCACCTGATGATGCGGGCGGTGGACATTCTCTACGGGCTCCCCTTCATGTTTTTCGTCATCATCCTGATGGTGATCTTCGGTCGCAACATCCTGAACCTGTTCATAGCCCTGGGGGCAGTGCAATGGCTGACCATGGCCCGCATCGTGCGCGGCCAAGTCCTCGTCCTGAAGACGCGAGAGTTCGTCCTCTCCGCCCAGGCCATCGGCGCCTCGCCGGCACGTCTCCTCGTGCGGCACGTCCTGCCCAACGCCCTGGGGCCGATCGTTGTGTATGCCACCCTCACGGTCCCGGCGGTCATGTTGGAAGAGGCGTTCCTGAGCTTCCTGGGCCTCGGGGTCCAGCCGCCCATGGCGAGCTGGGGATCGCTGGCCTCAGAGGGGGCGGCCGCCATGGAAACCTACCCCTGGTTGATTCTGTTCCCGGGCCTGGCGTTGACGGTGACGTTGCTCTCGCTGAATTTCCTGGGAGACGGCCTCCGAGACGCCTTGGATCCACAGGTCGCATCTGCACGTTGACCAGGATGCGCTTTCGTGATGGCCGACGATGGGTCTCGCGAGGCCGACGGGGCGACGGCCTCCGAGGCGACTTGGGTCAGCGAGTCACCTCCGGCCGCTAACCCGGGCCCCGCCCTGAGGGAGGTTGTGGAAGTCCGAATCCGACCATCGGCAGCGTGGCGGGAAGCACCGGGCCCTACCTGTTTTTGGGCTTGAACTGCTCTGGCGCCGATGTTAGACTCACGGGCGCTTTCATCAGTTGGACCTCACACAAAGGGCAACCCATGAATGGCAGCCAGCAACACAAGAACGGCGCCCTGCTGAGGATCGAAGGACTGCAAACCCATTTCTTCACCGAGGCGGGGACGGTGCGGGCGGTGGACGGGGTCAGCCTCACGGTTCGCAAGGGTGAGACCCTGGGGGTCGTGGGGGAGTCGGGTTGCGGGAAGAGCGTGACGGCGCTCTCGGTGCTCCGGCTGATCCCGAACCCTCCGGGGAAGATCGTAAGCGGCAATATTTACCTGGAGGGTCGGGATCTCCTGCAACTGCCCGAGTACGAAATGCGGAAGGTGCGGGGGGCTTCCATCTCGATGATCTTCCAGGAGCCCATGACGTCCCTGAACCCGGTGTTCACCGTGGGCGATCAAATCGCCGAGGGCATCCGCCTTCACCAAAGACTCTCCAAGCGCGAATCCTGGAACAAGGCCATCGAGATGCTGCGCATAGTGCGCATGGCGGATCCGGAGAGGCGGGTGAAGGAGTACCCGCACCAGATGTCGGGGGGCATGCGGCAGCGGGTGATGATCGCCATGGCCCTGTCGTGTAACCCGCAGCTCCTGATCGCCGACGAGCCCACCACCGCGCTGGACGTGACGATCCAGGCCCAGATCCTGGAGCTGCTCAACGAGCTCAAAGCGAAACTGGGAATGGCGGTCGTGCTCATCACCCACGATCTGGGAGTGGTGGCGGACACCGCCGCCCGCGTGGCGGTGATGTACGCAGGACGCGTGGTGGAAGAGGCCCCGGTCAAGGAGCTCTTCACCAGCCCCAAGCACCCGTATACACAAGGGCTGCTGAACTCCATTCCGCGCCTCGAAAAGGCGGAGCGCCGCGCCCGCCTGCAGGCCATTCCCGGGATGGTGCCGGACCTGCTGGATCTCCCCAGGGGATGCAAGTTCCAGGCGCGATGTACCAAGCTCTTCGAGCCCTGCAGCGGCGAGGAGCCCCAGTTGAAAGAGGTCGCCTCCAATCACCGCGTCCGCTGCTACCTGTACTGAAGGGAACCTGTGCATGGCCAACGAGACGCTGCTCCAGGTCCGGGACCTCACGAAGTACTTTGATATCAAGCGGGGATTCTTTTGGGGCGAGGCGGCCAAGGTCCACGCCGTGGACGGAGTGAGCTTCGACCTCAGGCACGGCGAGACGCTGGGCCTGGTGGGCGAATCGGGCTGCGGCAAGTCCACCACGGGGCGCCTCATCCTCCGCCTCATCGAGCCGACTTCCGGCGAGGTGATCTTCGACAAGGTCCCCATCTTCCAGGCCGACAAGGCGGAGATGCGCCGCCTCCGGCAGCGGATGCAGATCATCTTCCAGGATCCGTACTCCTCGCTGAACCCGCGCATGACGGTGGAGCAGGTCGTGGGCGAGGGGATCATCATCCACAAGCTCTGCAAGACCAAGGCGGAGCGGCGGGAGCGCGTGGCGGACCTGCTGCACAAGGTGGGGTTGAGCCCCGAGCAGATGAACCGGTATCCCCACGAGTTCAGCGGCGGGCAGCGCCAGCGCGTGGGCATCGCGCGCGCCCTGGCGGTCAATCCAAAGCTCATCATCGCCGACGAGCCCATCTCGGCCCTCGACGTTTCCATCCAGGCGCAGGTCATCAACCTCCTGGAGGACCTCCAGGAGCAGTTCGACCTCACCTACCTGTTTATCGCCCACGACCTCCGGGTCGTCGAACACATCAGCGACCGGGTCGCCGTGATGTACCTGGGCCAGATCGTGGAGCTGACGGATGGCGAGGAGTTGTACGCCAAGCCGCTCCACCCCTACACCGAGGCTCTCCTGTCGGCCATCCCCATCCCGGATCCCACCACCAAGCGCCAGCGCATCATCCTCGAGGGTGATCCGCCCAGTCCCATCCACCCTCCGCGGGGGTGCCGGTTCCATACGCGCTGTCACAAGCGCTTCGACCGCTGCGACAAGGAGGATCCAGTGCTGCGCGAGATCGGCCCCCGGCACTGGGTCGCCTGTCACCTCTACTAAGGCCATCCGGGAGCCGTTTTCGGTGAGAGACGACACGGAGTGATCCTGTTCGCCGAAAAGGGCTTTCCGCTTCCAGGCGAGTCGGCCATGCCCAAGGTGAAGGTCGTAACATTCGGCTGCCAGGCGAACGAGCTGGATTCCGCCCGAATCGCTGGCGTCCTCACCAAGGAGGGCTACACCTTCACCGAGGACGAGGGCGAGGCCGACCTGGTGATTCTCAACGGCTGCAGCATCCGCGAGAAGGCCGAACAGAAGCTGTTCAGCCGCCTGGGGACCCTGCAGGCGCTGAAGGCCGAGAATCCCCGGCTGCGCCTGGGGGTGGCGGGCTGCCTGGCCCAGCGGGAGGGGGCCGGGCTTCTCCGCCGATTCCCATATCTGGACTTCGTGGTCGGCAACGGCGAGCATCTCGCCGAGATCCCCCAGCTCCTGACTATCGCGCCGGGCCAGCCCGCCGTGGCCACGAGCGAGCCGGTCGGCCTCTTTCCCGAAGACACGGAGATCCATCGGGACAGCCGCATCCGCGCCTGGGTAGGCATCATGGAAGGCTGCGACAACTTCTGCACCTTCTGCGTGGTGCCGTTCACCCGCGGGCGCGAGCGGAGCCGCCATCCGGACGACATCCTGCGAGAGGTCGTTCGCCTGCGCGAGGCGGGCTACCACGAGATCACGCTGCTCGGCCAGACGGTCAACTCCTACGGCAAGAAGCTGGATCCCCCGGTGTCGTTCGCCGAGCTGCTCCGGCGGATCGACGCCGCGGTGGGGCCGGGTATCCGGGTGCGCTTCACGACATCTTATCCCCGGGATGTCACGCGGGAACTGGCCGAGACCATGGCCGGCCTTGAGACCGTCTGTGAGCACATCCATCTCCCGGTCCAGTCCGGCTCTACGCGCGCCCTGGCCCGCATGGAGAGGAACTACAGCCGTGAGGAATACCTGGACAAGGTGGCATTGCTTCGTTCGGCGGTCCAGGGTCTGGCCATCACGACCGACATCATCGTGGGCTTCCCGGGCGAGACGGATGCCGATTTCGCCGAGACCCTGAGCCTCATGGAGCAGGTGGGATTCGATGGCTGCTTTGCCTTCAAGTTCTCACCCCGAGGAGGCACCCCGGCCGCGGATCTTCCGGACCAGGTGCCGGAAGCGATCAAAACAGAACGGCTGGGCCTGGTGCTGGACCTCCAGAACCGGCTCTCGCTCGAGCGCAATCGCGCGTTGGTCGGGCAGGTGGTTGAAGTGTTGAGCGATCGTGAGTTGCAGAAGCGCGATTTTTCTCTCGGGGCTGGCCGAACGCGGCAGAACAAAATCGTCCACTTCCGCGGAGAGGGCGTGGAGGAGGGGAGCCTTCTAAAGGTTGAAATCACTGATGCCACATCGCATCACTTGAAGGGGGTCCTTATCGCTTCTGCGTAAGTAGCTAAAAATACATTGACATCCGGTTCGGGCCTCCCTATGATACCCGCCGGAAAACAACGGAGGGCTCATGGCCAGGTTCAGCTTTCGTAAGGGAAGTGCTGAAGAGGAAGGGCTTCCGGAAGAGGAAGGAACTGAGGTCAGTGCCCGTGAGGAGAGCGGTGGTGAGAGTGGGGGGGTACGCCGGATCCTGATCATCCTCGGAATCGGCGTGATTCTGGTCGGAGGTTGGTATCTGGCGCAGCCGTTGTTCTTCGCGCCACCAGCGCCTCCTCAGGTGCCTGTCCGACCAGTAACCCCGGCGCCTCCGGCAAAGGCACCGGCTCCAGCCGTCCCAATAAAGGAGGCGGCACCCGCTCCTGCTGCTCCGGCAAAGTCGCCGACCAAAGAAGAGGCGAATCAGGTACCGGCCGCGCCGCCCGCCAAGGTAGGGGCTCCAGCTGCTCCGTCGAAAGAGGCGGCCCCCGGAAAGGCGGCCGTCGCGCCACCGGCTCCCGCAGGAAAGGCGGCGCCCCCTGCGAAGGCCGAGGCCAAGCCGGTGGAGAAGCCCACGCCGACCCGCTATAGTCTGCAAATAGGCGCCATGGTAATGGAGGAGAACGCCACAGCCCTGAAGCGGAAGCTGGATGCGAGCGGCTTCCCGGCAGTCATCCGCAAGGGAAAGGCGTACGTGACGAAGCAAATCGTCACGGTAGGGGAGCCGTCAGGGAAGCGTGATGCGGAGGACCTCTCCAGACGGCTGAACGTGGACGGTTTTCCGTCCCAACTGTTGGCCGTCGGGGGCAAGTATACGCCACAGATCGGGGCGTTCTTCAACCTGGACGAGGCCATTGACTTGGCGCGGGAACTCCAGAAGAAAGATTACCCCCCGAAGATCACCTCCAAGCCAACCACCACGGTCGTGTACCAGGTCCGGTGTGGAAAGTTCGACTCACGCGCTGCCGCCGTGAGACGAGGGGAAGAATTGAAGGGCAAGGGCTTCAGCTTCTTGGTCGTTCGCGAATGACGCGCTGTCTTGGCGTTCCAGACGTTCGATGGACCTGCCGACCAGACCACGCACCGGGAAGGAGGTGGGATGAGTGACCAAGGCAGACATCGCATCCCTGGTGGCTGAGAAAGGCCTGACGAAAAAGCAGGCCATGGAAGCGGTCGAGGCGACCCTGGAGATTATCAAGAATGCCCTTCGTCGCGGCGAGAAGATCCAGCTGGTCGGTTTCGGATCCTTCCAGGTGAAGGCGAAGCGCGCGCGGAAGGGTCGAAACCCTCAGACCGGGTCGGAGATCACGATCACCGCGCGGAAGGTTCTGAAGTTCAAACCGGGCAAGGCGTTGCACCAGACGGTCAACGCCGCCAGCGCGACGCAGGAAAATGTCTAGATCTCCTCGGATTCAAGCGGATCCCGTCCCGGGGAGCGCTCCCCCGAGGGAACGGCCGTCCCCAGTTACGCCGGAGCTTCCATCGGAGGTCCCGGACCGCCTGTACTTCCGCATCGGCGAGGTCTCGGCCATCACGGGGGTCCCGCCCTACGTCCTGCGGTACTGGGAGAGTGAGTTCCCCGCCCTGCAACCCCGCAAGAGCGGGGGTGGACAGCGGCTCTACCGAAAACGGGATGTGGCCATGATCCTGGAGATCAAGAAGCTCTTGTACCAGGAGCGCTACACGGTGGCCGGGGCGCGGCGGCGGCTGACAGAACGCGAGGAACGGGCCCGACGAATGGAGGCACGGGCCACGCTTCAGCGGTTGCGGGCCGGACTCGAGGGCATTCTTAAGCAATTGTCGTGATTCCCCGTCGTGCCAGGTGATCTTCTGCAGCATCGACTGCGTCATCGGGGCTCCTCGCTGCCGCTGCAGAGGGACGGCGAGAGATGGCCCGGCAAGCCATCCAAGACGATCATTCGGGGCGTGGCGTCCGCCTGGGGCGGATAGCGCATCCCGCACGGTGGTGCGGGAGGGTCAGCCGGGGCGGGACGCCTTCCTGACAACTTATCGGAAAAGCATACCATCGGGGCGTGGCGCAGCCTGGTAGCGCACTGGCATGGGGGGCCAGGGGTCAGCAGTTCGAATCTGCTCGCCCCGACCAATTTCCTTGACCCGGCGGATCCCCCGGTCCGCCATCGCCTGACAAAGCATGGGGAGGGAGATGGGACGGGAGGAGCGTCCCCTGATCCTGGCGTCCAACGACGACGGCATCGGGTCCGTGGGCCTCAAGGCGCTGGTGGAGAGCTTGAGCGGGCTGGGCGAGGTGGTGGTCGTAGCTCCGGACAGAGAGCGGAGTGCGGCCGGACATTCGCTTACCCTCAGCCGTCCGCTTCGCGCGTCGCACCTGGACGAGGGATGGTACAGCGTGGACGGCACGCCCACGGACTGCATCGCCCTGGCCGTGATGGGGCTGCTGCCGAGGCGACCGGACCTGGTGGCCGCCGGGATCAACCACGGCTCGAACATGGGCGACGACGTCACCTATTCGGGAACGGTGTCCTCCGCCATCGAGGCGACCCTGCAAGGCATTCCCGCCTTTGCCATGTCGGTGGCCGGCGACGGCGATTTCGACTTCCGCGCCGCGGCGCTTTTCGCGAAGCGGTTGGCGGAGGAGATCCTGCGGCGCGGTCTCCCGCGAGACACCCTGCTTAATGTAAATGTGCCCAACCTGCCTCCGGAAGCGATCCGTGGCGTCGCGGTGACTCGTCAGGGGCGTCGGGTGTACAGCGAGACCGTCGTCCGGAAGACCGACCCGCGGGGCAAGACCTATTACTGGATCGGCGGCGCCGCACCCAGGTGGGAGCGCCTTGAAGAGACGGATTACGAGGCAGTGAGTACCGGCTGGATCTCCCTGACCCCGCTGCATCTGGATCTCACCAACCACCGGGTCGTTGACGAATTGAAGACCTGGGGGCTGTCACTCAACGGAGGCCCTCCGGCCTGAGATCGGCAAGGCATCCGACCCCCCGGAGGCTGTGGCTTTTTCAGGGTTCCCCGCGGAATTGCACGCCAAAAGACAGGCTTTCCTTCGCAGCGGGGTTGTGGTATCGTGCAAGATTAGGACGCCGATGGACTTCGCTATCCCCAGGGAGCGCATGGTCGCCGAGCAGTTGGCGCGCCGGGGCATCCGCGACGAGAGGGTGCTGCGGGCCATGACCAAGGTTCCGCGACACCGCTTTGTGGACGAGGCGCTGGCCGGCCGGGCATACGGCGATTACCCGCTACCCATTGGAGAGCGCCAGACCATCTCCCAGCCCTACATGGTCTCCCTCATGACCGAGGCGCTGGGACTGGTCGGGCATGAGCGGGTCCTGGAGATCGGCACGGGCTCCGGATACCAAACCGCGATCCTGGCGGAGCTCTGCGGCAAGGTGTTCTCGGTCGAGCGGATCAAGAGCCTCGCGGACCGCGCCGTTCGCACCCTGGACAGCCTGGGGTACTATAATGTTCTGGTGCGGGTCGGCGACGGGTCCCTCGGCTGGCGCGAAGAGGCGCCATTTGAGGCCATCCTGGTGACCGCCGGTGCGCCTGCGGTCCCGGACGCGCTGGTGGAGCAGTTGAGCCCGAAGGGCCGCCTGGTGGTGCCCGTCGGCGACGCGTACGGTCAGGTCCTGCGGAAGGGGGTCCGAGACGAGGAAGGAATGCGCTGGACGGACCTGGGCGGGTGCGTCTTCGTGAAGTTGATCGGCGACCAGGGCTGGTCCACGGAGGGATGAAGGCAGGATCAACACGGATTTCGAATGTCGGGGCGTAGCGCAGCCTGGTAGCGCACTTGGTTCGGGACCAAGGGGTCGCTGGTTCAAATCCAGTCGCCCCGACCAATTAACCTACTGAAAACAAAGGCCTCGGAGAAATCTTCCGGGGCCTTTGTTGCTCCCGAAAGCGATTCTGCTACCATTCTGCAACCGTCCCCGAGAAGGAGCGGTGTGAGCCGATGAGAGAAAAAACTCCGTTCGACTTTCGGGTGCCGGTACTCACGCAAGGCACTCCTCTCGCCGAACAGCTCATTCAGAAGCTAAAAAGACAACGGGCAATCCTACCTGATTGGGCATGGAAAGATCTCTTCCTGCTTGCGCTCGAGAAGTGCGCGGAGAGCGGCCGTGAGGTTGTGGCGAGATACTTGGCGGGCGCGGCCTGTTCCTTGACATCGGGAAAGATCTTCCCGGTAGAGAAGCACATGAAGTTCTGGAACGACCTATTGAGCCAGGTCCGATCCCAGAAAGTCGGGCGAGGCCACCTCGATAAGCTGACCAGGACGATGGACCCCCTCACCTTGCACATTTTATTCATACAGCTTCGGGTTGCATTGGAGAGGGCTAGGACGGATGAAGATCGCAAGCTCGCGCTCAAGAAGCCATGGAAAATGATGAAAGGAACGGTCAGGGTTCCTGAACGATTAGAGGAGATCGCGGTCACGAACAAACCAACGGACGCAGCGCTGCAGGTTGTCGCCAGCGCCTACGGCTACCAGCCCGAGTCTTTGAAGACGATATTCCACAGGAACGGGTTCAGTCTGCGGGCCATGGATTTTACCTGGTCTCCGAGCCATGAGGCCGCCCAACAGAAACTACTGACGCAGATGAATCTGCTCCAGGCCCTCTCACCCGATGATCTCGCTGTGATCGTGGACGTCGTGCGCCAGTATCCACGGGAGGACGCGGCCACTTTGGTTAAGATCATTCAAACGCGGCTCACACATACCAACCTGTGGCGGCCGCACGATCGAGATCAGAACAAGGGAACATCTTGATCGAACCTCCACAGCCCGCGTTGCATCCATTGCTGCCCTCATCTGCTCCTGCCTTAGACCTCTAGCTCCCCCTTCATCGCATAATTCAGAACGCGCTTCAGCGTTACTCGACATCAATCTGCGCCTGTCCCATTCTATCTATGACGGCGCTTCACGGTGCGCGATCAACAAGGAGGGACCTATGGGCAGGCTTGTAACCATTGCGGAGCTGGCGGCCCGGAGCGGGACATGCGAGAGCACCTGGCGTAAGGCGATCGCCCGCGAGGAGATCCCGGTGATCAGGATCGGTCGCGCGGTACGCATTGCCGAAGAGGTGGCCGAGCGGCTCATCCGGGAGGGCACTGCCCGGAGGACATCAGGCACTCCGGTAGAGGCTGGCGCAGTGGCCTGAGACGTGAAAACCGCCACCACCCCGCGGCCCCTGACAAAGATCGCGAAGCGGTGGCGGCTTAAAGGTGAGATGGTGGAGACACTAGCACGGCGCAAACTCCTGGTCAAGACCTCTAACCCCGCCGGCTTTTCCATCCTTCAGTTGCGCGTCTTCCTTGGCCGCCCGCTTCCCCTGATCTTCATGGCCGTGCTGGAACGCCCCGACTGGTTCGCCACACGGAGGCGGCCGTGACCAGCCCCCGCCTACAGGAGGCCCATCTCGCCGACCTTTGCGCCTCCGGTCTCTCTGAAGAAACCATCCTGGCCTCCGGCTGCTACTCTGCGCAGGAGCCGACCGTGCGCGAGCTCCTCGGCTTCGGCGTGGGACCTGGGCTGGTCTTCCCATTCCCCGGAGTGGAGATCCGGCCAGGCGTGCCCTTCGTCCAAGTGAAACCCGACAAGCCGCCAGAGTGGATGAACGGCGCGAAGTACCTGACCCCGAAGCAGGGCGGTTGCCACCTCTACCTTCCGCCGATCGTCCCCGCCGAGCGCTTCAAGAATCCTCGGATCCCGCTGTACATCACCGAGGGAGTAAAGAAGGCCCTGCGCGGCTGCCAGGAAGGCCTGCTCTGTATCGGCCTCGCCGGCGTGGATGCCTGGAAGGATCGCCGGAGCGGTGAGAGCGCGCCGATCGCGGACCTGGACAAGGTCACCTGGAAGGATCGCACTGTCTCTGTCGTCTATGACTCGGACCTCGCCACCAAGTCGGCTGTGCGGTTCGCCGAGTTTCGCCTCGGCCGCGAGCTCCGCGACCGCGGGGCGAATGTGTACGCGGTGCGTCTCCCGGGCGACCCGAATGGGGAGAAGGTCGGCCTGGACGATTACCTCTGCACGCACAACATTGACGTCTTCTGCGGCCTCGAGCCGGAGCCGATCCACCATCCCGCGAAGGACCTCGCGGCGCCGGTCTTCCCTGTCATCTCCCTCGGCGAATTCGTCACCAGGCAGCTCCCCCAGACGCCGGACCTCCTGGGTGGGGGAGTGATCACGCAGGGCGGGCTTAGTTCGCTCATCGGCCGAGCCAAGCTCGGGAAAACCTGGTGCGTGACACAGCTCGGCTTGACCGTCGCCGGCCTGGATGACGTCTTCCTCGCGGCCGACATTCCGGTGCGCCAGCACGGCCCGGTGTTGTTCTTCAATTGCGAGGTGACTGAGCACGTCTTCCAGTACCGCCTTCGGCTCATGCTGGAGGAGGCCGGGCGGCGCGGCGTGAAGACCACAGACGTGCGCCGGCAGTTCTTCCCGGTGACAGTGCGCGGGCTGCTGCGCTTGGACCGGAAGGCCGGAGAGGAGGCCATCCTGAAACTGGCCGGGCAAGTGAGGCCCATCCTGATCATCCTGGACCCGATTGGCCCCCTGCATGGCTGGGACGAGAACTCGGCGGACGAAATGGGGCGCCTCCTCAACCTCATGCTCAGCTTCTGTGCGAAGACCGGGGCGGCCGTCCTGTTCACGCATCACGCCCCCAAGAACACCGAGGGGCGGGAGGAGATCCACTTTGGCCGCGGTTCGTCGGTCTTCGGTGATCGCGTGGACTCTGCCTTGTCGCTTGTGCCGTCCGGCGAGCAGGGCGATGGGAGCCGGCTCAAGCTCGGCTTCATCCTCCGGAACGGCCCACCCCGTGAGCCGCTCATCCTGTGGCGCGGGAGGGACGAGTTTCTGTATTCCGCCGTGGGGGAAACCGAGGACGTGGGGGAGTGGCTGAAAGCCCTCCTCGCCGAGGAAGACGAGATCGCCTTTCAAGATGTGAAGGGGAGGTATGAGGCGGCCGGTCATCGGTCGGAGTGGCGCCTCCGGAAGGCAATCGACGCCCTCGAGAAGGCGGGTGAGCTCCACCGGGACAAACACGGAATGCCAGCCCGGGGCTACCTCATTCGGGGGCTTCGTGGCCTGTTGTGAGGAAAATATGTTGACTCCCTCTTCACTGTTGAAAATAAAGGATTCCTTCCAGTCAGGAGGGGCCGCACAGTCAGAAGGCCCACAAACTGTTGAAATCCTCAGTTGTGAGGGGGTGCAGGCCTCTATAAGAGGCCCTGGCCTCTGCACTGGAGGCAGAGGGCCAGGCCATAGAGGCCAGCGGGAGGGTCCGGAGAGGTGGCGAAGAGCGGAGAGGCGAGAGAGGGCAGTGAGCGGTGAAGGGGGATATTTGCGCTCACTTTTCAAGACAGTGAACGCGCGCAAGCGGGCTTGTCAGACAACAAGCTCAGGGTCTTGGAGGGAGGGTAAGCGGTGAGCGCGGAGCGATTGGTCCCGATCGAGCAGGCCGCAGAGTTCCTCGGGGTGCCGACCTCCTGGCTCTATGACCAGGCGGCCCGGGGGAAGGTGCCCTCGTACAAGGTGGGGAAGTATCGCCGGTTCCGCGTCAGTGAGCTCGAGGCCTGGATCAGCACTCGCCGGGAAGGTGACCCCTTGGTCACGAGCCATGGTGGGGATGGTAACTCCCGATGAACACTCGAGCCGTTTTGTCCTGCAACCATTCTGCAACCGGCTGGCGCAGGACCGGATTGCGGCGATGCTCGGAGAACTCCCTTCGCTCTCACGCTCAGCCTCCTGACCCCTGCCATGAGGGAGCTGTCCCTGTGCATGCCCTCGAGGTCGCCGGCAGCATCCCCCGCCGCATCCGCGCGCCACTGCCGACAGGCGGAGGATCGACCCCCGGCCCGATTTCCCCAGGGCGGGGGGGTGGGCAAAAAACTCGCGTGCGCCGCGTGCCGCGTACCCCTCGCCTGCTCTCGCCCACATTCCCCAAACCTCGCAAGCTCGGAGGCGCCCATGAAGTGCGGTGAGCTTGGCCACAAGACCGCCGCCGGCAAGCCCTGCCAGCAGAATATCGCTGCCGGCGCGAAGGGCTGTATCTGGCACTCCCCCGACCGCACCGCGGAGCAGAAACACTTTACCGCCCTCAAAGGCGGGCTCATGGTCCGGAAGCGCCGCCTCCTCCCGGAGTCCTACAAGATGCCCCCCTTCGACAGCCGAGAGAACGTCATTCGCTTCGCCGAAGGTCTGGCCCGCGATGTGCTCACCAAAGACGTGGACCCGCGCCGGATTGATACCGCGCTCCGGGCGGCCGGCGTGGCCCTGACGGGCTTCGCCCAGGCCACCCAGGAGAAGCTCCTGGAGGCGATCCTCACCATGGAGCACGGCGGGATGGCCGTGATCATGCTCCAGCGGATCCACACCGCGCTCGCGGAAGGCAAGCGGCAGCCGCTCCCGCTGTCCGGGTTGCAGACGGTGCCCGGAGGTGACGGGCCATGACGATGGAGCGCGCGCGCCGGCTTCTACTCGATCGGCTCGGGTCCGCGGCAACCCTGCTGCTCGCCGTGCTGCTGGATCTGCCCACGGTCCCCGACTGGTGCGACGGCGAGGACGCGACCGGGCGCGCAGTCTCCCTGGTGGGCCGCCATACTCTGGGAGACAGCAAGGCCGCGCAGGAAGTCACCGAAGCGGTCCTGGCCTCGTTGCACGCTGGACAGGTGGCCGAAGGCGTCCATGCCATCGCGTACGCGCCGAAGGCCTCCGTCCTCATTGCCCAGGTGGTCGACGGGACGGCCGCCGAGATCCTCGCGGACGGCCCCCGGGGCAGCGGCAAGACTCAGGCGATCCCCGCCGCCCTGGCGATCCTGGCCGAGCGCCACGCGCGGGCCGGGTTGCCGCTCCCACTTATTTCCCTGTGGTTGCACGACAGCCTGACCAACGCGGCCATTAAGACCGGCCGGTCCGTCGAGCAGCCGATCTGGGGAGGCCTCTGGCGCCTGCAGGATGATCGGCGGGAAGCGGTCTTCAGTGTCGCGGGGGTGGATATGCTCAAGGCGTCTTTCGTTGGGTGCCGAGATGAGAGCGCCGCTGAGCGGCTCCGGGCCGAATGCCACGTCGTGGCCGCCGAGGAGCTAATTGCGTCCCTGGATGACGCGGGGGGCATCGAGGAGCGCAAATATGAGCTCGCCCTCACGTCCATGCGCCTGGCCACGCGGCGGCATGTCGCCGTCAGCACGACGAACCCAGGCGATATGGAGAGCTGGCCCTACCGCCGCTGGATCGAGGGCGGTCGGCGGCCCGGCTGCGTGCGGTGCCCCGTGCCGGCATCCGATCGGATGACGCCGGCGGAGATCGCGGCCCTCCGCGCCGCCTTCCGGGAGAGCCCCGACCTGGAGAAGCGCCTGGCCCTAGGGCAGTGGGCGGCGCTGATCCTCGGAGAAGTGGTGGCCAGCGGCTTCCGGCCCGAGCTGCACGTGGCGCCGCATCGCCTGGAGCCGGTATCTGAGGTGCCACTCATCATGGGGCAGGATGCCGGGTTGACGCCGGTCACCGTCGTGAGCCAGTTTCTGCAGGGGGAGCTCCGAATCTACGCCGCGCTGGCGAGCGATCGCGCGGGCACCCGACAACACCTCGAGAATCTCGTGCAGCCGTGGATCGCCATGCACGCGCCGTGGCTTCGCCGCAGATCCTCCGGCCTCCTCGTGAGCTACTACGATCCCGCGATGGACGTCGCCGATCAGAGCAACCTCGAGTCCTCGCCGCTCCGCGTGCTCCGGGAGGTGCTCGGCGGTGCGACGCACCCGGGCCCCGTCGCCTGGCCGGCGCGCCGCGATCCGATGCTTGCGCTTTTCAACCGCTTGAACCCGGCAACCGGCCGGCCCGTGCTCCAGCTCTGCCCAGGGGGCTGTCGTCCGTTAATTACTGCCCTGGCCGGCCGCTGGCATTACCCTATGGTCAACGGCCGGGTGAGCCGAGAGCTGCCCATTAAGGACCATCCCTGGTCGGACCTGGGTGACGCCTTCGCCTATCTGGTGGCGGGCGTTGCCCCGAGCCGAAGGCGAGACGATCGCCCGCGCCCAAGTCACAATGTTCTCGCAGGCGACCCGCTACAACTCTTCGGCTCCGGGGTAAGCCGCAAAGGACTGGCGCGGTCCACGGAGCGGCGGGAGCTATCACTTCCTCCGGACTTCTGGGATCCCCGCCGATGATGGCGGCTCTCTCACACCGGGCCCGGTTGGGCCCAGAAAGGATCGGACGATGAGCAAGAAAGCGACAACTGATTCCCGCGCACCAGGTCCCCCTGCAGTGCCCGCGGGGGAGATCCCGCCCGCTCCCATGAAGGCCGCGCCCCCCGATCACGACCAGCTGCTGGCCCGGATCACAAAGCTCCTCACCGACGTCCGGATGGTCGCCCGGCTCAACACGGAGTTGGAAAAGATCCAAGCCAAGCGCAGGCTGCAGGGTATCCTCCAGGCCGCGCAGTCCGTGCTCGAGGAGCTCGAGAAGCGTCGCGTCCAACATGGGGCCGGTCTCCGACAGCTCGCGGAAACGGAGTGGCACCTGATGATCACCCATCCGGATGCTCTTCGGGAAGCCTACCGCGTGCAAGGCTTCGCGCGGAACGCGCTGCAGCTCCTCATGCTGCCACCCAATCAGCTCCGCTGGGCGCTCGATAAGGCGCAACACCTGAGCCCCGAGCCCCGCGAGCGCGAGGATGAGGTCAAGCAGATCCAGTGGCAAATCGGGAAGGCTCTCAGCGCGCCGGCGGCCTTCGACCACATCTTCTTCGGCCAACTCAGACCCGCCCTGGAGAACTTCGCATTCGATCTTGAGTCGCTCGCCCTCGCGGCCGGGGTACCGATCGGCAGAAAGGCGGTCTAGGATGACGAACCCCGAAGAGCATGGAGGCATGGCGACGCCCACGCTCCCGTCGCCCTCGCTGATGAGCAAGGAGCAAATCGCGGTGGAACGCGCAGAGATGATGGCTGACCCGAAACATCCCTTGAATGTCGAAAGCGACGTGAGACACCCGCTCGCGGTGGCCCGCTTCATGAAGCTGACCGAGCGGCAGGTGGCCCTCGGCCCGGCCGAAGAGAGGCCGCCCGCGCCGGAGGCCGAGAAGCCGCTGGTGGAGCTGGGGCCCGAGGCGCCCTGGGATGTCCCTCAGATCAATTCGCAGGTCCAAACACTCGAGCGGTTCGGGTTGGGCCGCAGCGAGATCCAGGACCTCTTGAAAGGGTTCGCGGGCGCCGCACAGTCGATCATCGCGGGCCGGGCAGAGATGCCGGATCCCGTGGCCACCGAGGCCACCCTGAAGGAGGAGTGGAAGGGCGATTTCGACCGGAAGGCCCTCGCCGCTCGGCTCTTTGCGGAGACCCTGCCAGCCCAAACCCGCCGGCTGCTTAATGCCTCGGGTCTTGGCGATCATCTGGAACTCATCCGGGCTGCAGCCAGGGCCGGCGAGAAACTGCTCGGCCTCTACGATCGCAAGCTGGCGATCGAGGCGGATCCGAACTTCCACAGCGGACGTTCAGGCTTTGATCCCATCAAGAACCGCGAGCTGGTTGCTGAATGGCAAAAGATCCTTAAACAGCTGGTGGAGGGCCCGGAGAAGGCCTAAGCCGGCATCCAGCAGAAAGGACCTGACATGTCTGACCTTCGTAGCACTACACCCCAACCCCCGACCCCTGTTGCGATAAAGGGTGGGTACCCGGTGGTCCGCCACTATACCAGCAATCTGACATCCACTATGTGCCAGACGGTGATTAACCCGAGCATTGCCCAGCAGCCGTGCACCTGCGGTGCGCTGCTTTATCTGAACACGTAAGCGCCCAAAGGTTAAGGAGAAGATCCATGCCGATTCCTGATCCGAAGCTGACCCGCGGCCGGGCCTTTCACCTCGGCATCGCCCAGGTCTCCGGCGGGGGCACAACTCTGGTGATCCCGATCCCGGAAGGGTGGGATTACTTCACCGTGCTCGCGCTGCCAAATTGGAACACGGGCCACTATGAGTACCTCGACACGCCGACCACCGTGACCGTGCGCTTCAACACCCCCGCGCCGGCGGGCGGCGGGCAGGTGCGATACTCGATTCTGCATTAAGCGAGGAGAACCGCGCCGCATGATAGTGCGCCTGCTCGAGGACGAGGACGAGCTCGGCCCTCCCCACTGGCCCATGGGGACGTTCCAGCCATGCAAGGACACCACGCTGGTGGCCATCGAGAACGGAAAGATCATGGGCCTATGCTGGGGCGCCTATGGCGGGCAAGCCTGTCTCGACGTGATTTGGGTGTCCGGCGAACCTCGGGCAGCCAAGGCTCTTTACTTTGAAGTGTTCCGCCTGGCGCAGCGCCTCGGCTGCGCAACCGTGGCGGGGCACATCCAGGATGGGAGCCGCTTCCTGGACGTGCTCAGCCGGCGCGGGTGGATGGTCTGCCGGGAATGGACCTCACGAGCGGTCCTGCTCCCGGTGAATAAAACTCAAGGCGCCCTGATGCGTCAGCGCCAGGGCACAAAAGGAGGCGCCGCATGAGTGATGAAGGGATTACAGCGTTGCTTACGGCCCTGGTCGGCACGGCAGCAGCGGATGCGGGCGCCGTGCCCGCCACGGTCGGGCTGATCGGCGCCGGGGGCGCGCTGGGCCCCGCTGCCAGCGGCATCGGCACGGCCCTCGCCGTCGGCGCCGTCTCTGCCGGCGCGGCCGCGGGCCTCTCGGCCCTCACCAAGCCGAAGATTCCCGGCATCCCGTCCATGGCACCCACCACGCAGGACACCCAGCAGGCCCAGGCGGAGGCCGCCAAGCTGAAGAGCAAGCGGGGCCGCGAGAGTACATTTCTGACGGGCATAGCGGCGGGCAGGCCCGCGCAGGCGACCCCACTCAAGACGACCTTGGGGAGCTGACATGGACGTCGGTGCCGTTCGCGAGTCCGAAGAGGACGCCCTCGTCGCCCGTTGGAAAGGCGAGGTGACTCCCGGCGCGATCTCACCCAGAGCGGCCGCGGGCTTGGCGGCGCTGACCAAGCCGAGCTCACCGATCATCAACTTGCCCTTCCTGGCGAAGGCCTTTGAGAGCTTGCTGTCGGGGTTATTGAGATCCACGCCGGCCTGGACCACGGGGGGAGTGCCGGAGGCGGATCTACCTCAAGGCCCACCAGCCTGGGCGCAGTCCGCGTTTCAAACGGTGAATGAGCCCCTCCGTCTCTGGACAGCCCCGGCGGCCGAACGCCTGCGGGCCTATTCTCGGTCGGAGGAGGCATACTGGGAGTACCGTGCGTATAAACGCCGAATGATGTCTCAATCCACGAGGCAGCTGCTCGAGTTGCTCGGCACTGGAAAGTATCTACTGACTCCCGGCGGCGTTCCGGGTCTGGCCAAGTGATGAGGATCTGGGTCCTCGCCATGCTCGTGGTGTTGGCCGTCGATAGCCTCAGTCGGTGCTCCCTCCTGCTGCGGGACAGGTACCCCCGATCGGTGCCGCGGTGGCTGGAGGTTCTGTGCCTCGTCTGGGCCATTGGATTGCTCACCTGGGGCGTGGTGGTACTTCGCACAGGGTAGGAGGCGAGATGGGGAGGAGCTGCTCCAGGTCGGGGCGCGGCGATTTTTGCAGACGTGTGTAAAACGCAGGCGGCACCGATGCCCGTCTCCTTGAAGAAAGAGCTCTGGCCCGATGACGTCCCGCGGAAGCCGTGGACGTGCCCGAAGTGCGGGGCGACGATCCTCACCAGGGAGGCCGGCCCGCGTTGCCCCCAGTGCGGCTTCAAGGAAGGCACATGAGCCGGCCTGTAGCCTCCCCACGATTCCACATACGGGCCAGTTTTCGGCCCTAGAATCCCCTTGGAGGATCAAACCCATATGTCCATGCCTACTCCCGAAGAAAAAAGCGAACGTGCGCCAGCCAGCCCCCCTGTGGTAGGCTCCCCGGGTGCCTGCCTAGCCTGTGGGGCAGCCCTCTCGGGCCGGCGTCGGGATCAACGGTGCTGCAGCGGCCGGTGCCGGGCGGCCCTGAGCCGGCGGAAGCGGGAGGACCGGGAGACTCGGCTCCGGGAGCTGGTCAAGGTGCTGGCGCGGGAGGCGGGATTGAGGGCCGAAGATTTCGCTTGACAGGTACTAAGCGGAGAGCTTAGAATGACACCCAAGAGACTGGGCATGCGGATCAAGGAAGTGCGACAGGCGAAGGGCCTAACTCAGGCCGCCCTAGCGAAGAAAGCGGGGATCCATCCGATCTACCTCGCTCAGATCGAGGGCAGCGCGAAAAATCCGCCGATCCGGACGCCGAGCGTCCCCATGCTAGAGCGTCTCGCCAAGGCCCTCAAGGTGAAGGTGGGGGAGCTGCTGGAGTAGGAGGTGCGTGAGATGGACCAACCGAAAAAGGGCTTCACTCCGATTGCCGAGCGGGTATATGCCAGCGTCCTGCGAACCATTCAGGAGGAGGCGAGGCGCGCCTCTCAGGAAGGCATGGCGACAGATCCATTTCTCGAAGGGACGCTGAATGCAATGCCTTGATGCGTGTCTCTGCCTTCTTCGCCTGCAACCTGATCTCCGCTGAGGGTGACCCAACCAAAGAAGCCGAGCTACCAAGAGTGCATCGAATGCAGGTTGCCTTGTCGGAAGCGCTTCATCGGATCATGGAGAGTCAAATGCAGGCACCGGAAAAAGGACACGCATGAAATAGAACGCCCCCGCGTCAGCGTCACCTGACCGGGGGCACGGCCCAGGACCTCATCGGAGAGAGGAGGAGCCCATGAGCAAGAGACAGCATACCAGAAGGTTTGCCGTCGTACAAGCCCAAGTGAACGCCGCGACCTTCCGCGGCCGGCTGCCGGTGGACGTCATGGCCGCAGGCGGAGGACCACCGGAGAGCTCCCTCACGATCGCCGAGCTGCTCCAAAGCTACCAGCGGGCCCGGCTGCCCAAGGTCAAGAATCGGAACGCCCTCCTGTACGGCGTGGAGGTCCTGACCAAAGCCTTCGGCGCCATCCCGGCTGAGGCCCTGCTCCCGGAGACGGTGGATCGGTGGGCCGCCGAGATGGTGCAGGCAGGGTTCGCCGAGGGCAGCGTGGACCGCTTCCTTACGTCGCTTCGCGCCGCCTATCACCTAGCCTTCCTCGACCGAAAGGTTTCCCACATCCCACGCATCACGATGTTTCGCCCGGACAACGCCCGGCAAGGCTTCTGTGAACCCGGGGAGTTCGCGGCGATCCTCGCCAAGATCGAGCTGCCCGTCATGGCTGACCTGGCGGAATTCGCCTACTACTCCGGCCGCCGCCCTTCGGAGCTGGAGAACATGCGGTGGGCCGACGTGTACCGGGAAGAGGAGGTTATCCGACTGCCCAGGACGAAGAATCGACGCCCCTGGCTCGTGCCATTGGCGGGCCCGATCGCAGGGACCATCGCCCGCCGGGAGGCAGCCCGGGCCTGGTACAGCGAGGACGGTCAGCGCCACGAGAGCGAGTATGTCTTCCACATCCGCGGCGAGAAGATCATCGGCTGCCGGAGAAACTATGCCTGGAAGAAGGCAGCGGCGGCCGCCGGATATCCGACCCGACTTTTCTATGATCTGAGGAGGACGGCGGCGCGGGACATGGTGAACAGCGGGGTCGACCTTTCCACGGTCAAGCAGGCCCTCGGGCACGTCACCGACTCGATGTTTCACCGCTACAACGTGCGGACCATTGAGGAGCAGCGGTCCGCCCTGCAGCGGCTTGTGGCCTTCCGCCGGCGCAAGAAGCCCGAGAGGCCGCAGACGGAGCGAGGCCTGCAGCGCTGGCTGGCACACCTTACCGGGGCCCTGTCGCCCCGCCTATCTGAGGAGGGATGAGCCATGGCACGCGGGTCGATCCTCTGGCGCTGCAATGAGTGCGGAACGAAGACCGGGACGCCCTGCAAGCATGAGGGCGGCCGGTACGCGATCGCCTACCCGGTCCAGGTGTGGGACCCGGAGCGGGGGAGGCTGGTTCGGAAGAAGAAGTGGGAGAGGGCCCCGCTCAATGAGAAGGGCAAGCCAGTCAAGAGGCTGGCCGAGGTGCTCCTGGCCGAGCGGCTCAAGACGGTGCACGAGGGCAGCTTCCGCGAGCTCCAGGAGATCAGCTTCGCGGAGTTCGCCGACAAGTGGCTCAAGGACTACGCCCTCGGCGCGGTGAAGACCTCCACGTATCAGGCCTACAAATCGCACGTCGAGTTTCACCTCAAGCCGGCCTTTGGGCCCCTGGCCCTCCAGGCGATCCGAGAGGAGACGGTCCAGGGTTACCTTGCGTCAAAGCTCGCTGGCGGGGCCAAGCCGAAGTCCGTCAAGAATCACCTGGTCATTCTCAAGGAGATGCTCCGGTATGCCGTGAAGTGGGGGTATCTCCTACGGAGTCCCGCGGCCGAGGTGAAGGCTCCCCGGGTGGAGCGGGAAGAAATGGACTTCCTCACGCCGGAGGAGGTGTGCCATCTTCTGACGGCGACGTACAAGGACGAGGAGAGCGGGGAAGTCAAGCCGGCGATCCGCCCCGGCTGGTACGTGCCCATCAAGCTGGCGGTCTTCTCCGGCCTCCGCCCGGGCGAGCAGTTCGCCCTCCGGATCGGCGACCTGGACTTCCACGCCGGGCAGGTGCGCGTGGGCCGGACCCTCTCGTGGGACTGGAAGCGGAAGGAGGAGAGCGCCCCCCGCTGGCGGATCACCTCGCCCAAGACCAAGACCTCAATCCGAAATGTGGACCTTGCCCCGGCCCTCCTCGAGGATCTTCGCCGCTACGTGGCAGGGTTGCCCGACCGGGATTCGGACCGCCTGCTCTTCGCCACGGGCAACGGGACGCCCCTCGATCCCAAGAACGTGGTCGATCGCGTCTTCCGGAAGGCCCTGGAGCGGGCGGAGCTTCGCCGGATCCGCTGGTATGACCTCCGGCACACCTACGCCAGCCTCCAGCTCGCGGCCGGGGCGAATATCAAATACCTCTCGCAGCAGATGGGGCACGCCTCGGTGCAGATCACGCTCGACCGGTACAGCCACCTGCTCCGGGACAGCCACCCGGCGCAGGCCGCCAAGCTGGACAGCCTGGTCTTCGACCAAGGGGTCAAGAGCGAGCCCGATTCTGCTACCGTTCTGCTACCGAGACAGCCCGGAACAGCCCGGAATACGGGCCAAGACGGGATAAAGCCGGGGGTGAGGATTGCCGCATAAGTGCTTGACAAGCAGGGGCGAGCCGTGATAGCAAAGAACAAGAGGGAACACGGGCGAAAACGCCTAGAGTGGTTCGGGACCAAGGGGTCGCTGGTTCAAATCCAGTCGCCCCGACCAATTTCCTGAGGAGGCAGCCAGCGGACGACGGGTGCCTCACTGATCTGTTCTTCGCCCTCGGCGGTGTTCCCGACGTGGGGCGGACACCGGCCAGGGCGGAGGATGCGCGATGGGAGGGCAAGCCGCGTCCGGCTTGCCTTTCGTTTTTCCCTGGATGGGTCGCGCATCATGCAACTGGATCCCTCCGCATTCGGGCCGGCCGCAGGCTGGGCCTCAGTGGAGGTGCGGCTCGCCGGACGCGTGCAGGGCGTCGGCTTCCGGTGCTTCGCGCTGGAGGTGGCGCAGCGGCTGGGCGTGGCAGGCTATGTAATGAACACACGTGACGGGGGCGTCCGCGCCTACGCGGAAGGGCCACGGGAAGCCTTGGAGCAGTTCCTGCGCTCGCTCCAGCAAGGACCGGGCGGGGCCCGTGTGTGGGAAGTGCGGACCACGTGGGGCGCAGCGAGCGGAACGTATTCGACCTTCAGTATTTAACCCACCCTGTGAACGGAGGCACACCGTGGGCGTAGACGACCTGAAGCGTAGGATCAGAGAAATCCCCGACTTCCCCAAGCCCGGCATCCTCTTCCGGGATATCACGCCGCTCTTGGCCGACGGCCGGGCCTTCTGCCAGGCGATCGACTATATCGGGGAGCGATACCTGGACAAGAGCATTGACGTCGTGGTCGGGGTGGAGGCTCGGGGGTTCATCATGGGGGCCGCGTTGGCATACAAGCTCCGGGCCGGCAACATCCTGATCCGCAAGGTGGGGAAACTTCCCTACAAGACTCACCGGACAACGTATGCCCTTGAGTACGGTAGCGACACGCTGGAGATCCACCAGGATGCCTTCAAGCCCGGACAGCGCGTGTTGATCGCAGATGACCTGCTGGCCACGGGCGGGACGATCTCGGCGGCGGTGGACCTGGTGAAACAGCTCGGCGGCGAGATTGTGGAGTTGGCGTTTCTGATTGAACTCACGGCGCTGAAGGGGCGGGAGAAATTGAAGGATTACTCCGTCTTCTCGCTCCTGCAGTACTAAGACGGTTTGCCGGGCGGTCTGGCATGTGTGGCCCTGTAGTTCAGATGGATAGAACGAGGGCGTCCTAAGCCTATGTATGCGACCGAGCCCCTCGGAAAATTCAATGTTTCCGAGGGGTTTTCTCTTTCCATCTTGGCTGGAGTTGGGTAGAGTTTGGCAGGTTCTAGGTGCTCGCGGGCATGTTTGCGGGCACGTTTTCGAAAGGCGGTTCCGCTCACGGCCTGCTAACGGCAAGAAAAGGGGGACCGATTCAAATGGACCGGGTCAGGGGGTGGGACGAAGACGAAGATGAATCTGAAGGATTCGACACCGCTCAGATTTGTCTTAACGGCCACGCAATCAACAGTGCGGTGAGGATGACACCTGAATTCTCCGAGAAGTTCTGCAAGAACTGTGGGGAGCGCACCATCCAGACGTGCCCTGAATGTCAAACCGAAATACGCGGGCACTACGTCGGCTCGCTGAGCACGGCGGCCTATATCCCGCCACGCTTCTGCCACAACTGCGGAAAGCCATACCCGTGGACGAGCCGAAAGCTCGAGGCCGCGAAGACGTACGCGCAGGACTTGCAGACGCTGACTCCAGAGGAGCGCGTGCAGCTCGCTATCAGCCTGGACGACCTGGTAAAGGACACACCGATGGCCCAGGTCTCCGCGGGTCGGTTTAAGCGATTGATCGCGAAGGCTGGCGGGGATGCGCCGGGATTCTTCAAGGAGATCTTGGTAGGGATTGTGAGTGAATCAATCAAGAAGCTGATATCGTGAGTCGCGGCGTAGCCTCTAGATTCAGCTCGCGCGTCTAGGGTCGCCGGCGATTTTGCAGACGTGTGCACAAGGCGCGCGCGATCGACGAGACCCGGGGCCAAAATTGGGGCGTCCACCAGGAATGCACGTGCCCCAGTTGCGGCCGCCTCCGCCAGCGGGACATTCAACTAAAGGGGACGCCACCTTGAGAGTGCGAGTACAGGAACCCGAAAATCTGTGGCCCCCCCAGGTGGGCCCTCGCCCTACGGTGCTCGTGAGCCGCTGCCTCTTGGGCATCCCCTGCCGGTATCATGGTCAGGAGATCGTCAAGGGCACGGGCCGGCACATCGGTCGTCCGGCCCTGATCGCCAAGCTACGCCAGAAGTATGATCTCCTGGACGTCTGTCCCGAGATGGATGCGGGGCTCCCGGTCCCGCGGCCCCCGATCCGCCTGGTGGAGGGTCGGGCCACCTGCGAGGGCAAGGACATCACCGAGCAGCTCCTCCGGACTGCCCGCCAGATCCGGGACCTGGCCCAGGCCCAGCACTGCGTCGCCGCGTACCTGCTTAAAGCATCACCCACCTGTGACCCCAGAGTCGGTATCTGTGGGCGGCTCCTCCGAGACGCTGGCATCAAGACGATCCGCGTCTGAGGCATCCCCCTTCGGCATACCAACCTTTTCGATTGACACTCCGGACCGCGTTCGATAGCCTGCGCCCGATCAGGAGCCAAGATCTATGAACCGGCTGCTGTTCGGCGATAATCTTCCGTGGCTTCGGAACCGGGACGCCTTTCCGAATGAGAGCGTAGACTTGGTCTACCTGGACCCCCCGTTCAACTCGAACGTCGATTACAACATCTTGTTCCGCGAGCAATCCGGCGAAGTCAGCCCTGCGCAGTTTCACGCCTTCACCGACACCTGGAATTGGGTGGACGCAGAAGATACCTATCGTCATTTCATCCAGACCTGCGCCCTCGTGGACGTGGTCAACATCTTAGAGGCCTTCCACGTCGCCCTGAAGACCTCACCCATGATGGCCTACTTGGCGATGATGGTGCCGCGCCTGGTGGAGCTGCACCGGGTGCTCAAAGCCACCGGGAGTCTCTACCTCCACTGCGACCCCACCGCGAGCCACTATCTCAAGATGCTGATGGATGCCGTGTTCGGACCTGCAAATTTCCGAAATGAAGTGGTCTGGCAGCGGACAGGAGCGCACAGCGATGCACAGCGATGGGGCCGAGTGAGTGACACATTGCTTTTCTACACGAAGACGGATAGCTACACATGGCACACAGAGTACGTTCCCTACGACGCAGAATACATCAAGGAGCGGTATCACTATAAAGATGAAAAGACGGGACGGCTCTTCTGGCCTAACACCATGACGGCAGCCGGACCAGGTCCGAGTCGCCGCTTCCGAGGAAAGGAGATGAGCCCACCCCCCGGTACGCACTGGCGCTTCAGCCAGGAGAACATTGACCGCATGGAGGCGGAAGGGCGCATCTATTACAGTGAGACGGGTATGCCCTACGTGAAATCTTACCTTGACGAGCAAAAGGGAAAGCCGGTTCAGAACATTTGGACCGACATCCGTATGACCAAGAGTGGCGAGGAACGTCTCGGCTACCCAACCCAGAAACCCGAAGCCCTTCTCGAACGCATCATCCTGGCCAGCAGCAACGAAGGGGATATCGTGCTTGACCCGTTTTGCGGGTGCGGAACGACGGTCGTCGCCGCGCAACGGCTCAGGCGGCAGTGGACCGGCATCGATATTACCTACCTCGCCATCAATCTCATCAAGCGGCGACTGGATTCCGCGTTCGGCAAAGGGGCCGTGTCGTTCCAGGAGATGGGACAGCCCGTGGATCTCAGCGGGGCCAAGCGCCTTGCAGAAATTGACCGGTTCCAGTTTCAGACGTGGGCACTGAGCCTCATTGACGCCCTGCCCGTGATCCCCGGCGCCAGGAAAGGCGCGGACCGTGGAGTCGATGGACTTCTGTATTTCTACGAGGCGAAGGACGTTCGCAAGAAGATTCTCGTCCAGGTCAAGAGCGGGGCCGTCAAGCGTGCGGATATCGCGACCCTCCTCGGAGACGTGGACAATCAGAAGGCAGTCGCGGGGATTCTCATCACGCTGGACCCGCCAACTGAGGCGATGCGAAAAGAGGCCGTGGACGCTGGGCGGTATGTATCCGCTCTCTGGAAGAAAAAGGACTATCCGAAGATTCAGATTCTAACGATTGACCACCTCCTCACCGGAGTACGGCCTGATACCCCGCCCCTGGAGGACCCGTTCGCCAAGGCACCCAAGGCAGAGGCAACTGGACAGATTGAGTTGCCTCATTGATGGACCTCTCCCTGTCTCTCTTGCAAGCCGGTTCATCAAATTAGGACACTACCCGGCGGTTCACAAAAGGTCGGCCCCGGACCGCGCCGGCGCGACGCAGTCGGCGCATCGGGGCGGCGGATAGACCCGCCCCGTTAGGTCTCTCTATGTCATACGTTGTCGATACCACTATCTTCAACAAACTGGTGGACGGAACCATCAACGTCGCCGACCTGCCGTCGGACGGCCCATTTGTGGCAACCCACATACAGATTGACGAGATAAACAACACCAAGGACAGCGAGCGCCGAGCCCGGTTGTTCTTGAAGTTCGCGGAAGTGAGGCCAGAGACTGTTCTCACCGAATCATTCGTATTTGATGTTTCACGTTGGGATCATGCGAAGTGGAGCGACGGCGTGCTATTCAAGAAGCTGAAACAAGAACTCGACGCCATGAACAAGTTCAAGCCTAACAATACTCAGGACGTACTCATAGCTGAGGTTGCCATCGTGAATGGCTTCACTCTTCTCACGTCAGATGGGGATCTGGCTGAAGTTGTCAAGAGGCAGGGAGGCAAAGTTTTTCCCTTCAAAACGATCCAACCTCTCGTTCCAGGGGACGCTGCGCGATAGAGCCGCGAAGCGCCCCTGAACCAAACGTTAAGCCTTCACGCCACCGAAATCCTTTCGATCCAGTGCCCATAGTCGCCCGGCTTGGGGAGCCGTGCAGGCCTCAAACTGGGCACCTCATCAAATGAAATGATTCAGGGAGGCTTCAAAGCAGGTCGCGGACGGCCTTCTATTTGCCGACAACAGGGGCTAGGGTCAAGCGCTTTGGGCTGGGGTCTGCCATCTCCACCCGCACGACTCCCACTGCAAGAGCCCCCGGTCTGGAGACACAAGGAATTCGACCTTGGTGAGCCAAGCATCGACCTCCGCGAGGGAGAAGGGCTTGTGGAAGACCCGGCACCCGAGGCGAGCAGCGCGGGCCTCCTCCGCCTCGGACCACGTGCCGGACATCAGGGCGATGTGCGGTGCGGTACAATGCTTCAGAGAGAGAGCCTCGACAAAATCTAGGCCCTGCACCAGGGGCATGCGCAAGTCGGAGATGATGATGTCGGTACAGGTGATCCCGGCGGCACACGGGCAACCGTCCATGACGTGGAGCGGGCACAGCCCGGGATTGGGGAACGTGAAGACCTCGTACCCCCGGCGATCACAGAGGGACCACAGAGCTTCCCGGAGGGCCGCGTCATCGTCGAAAATCACCGCGCGTAGGCGCATGGCACTTCCCGCCCCCCCCTCAGCACACCAGTGGGACCTGGCGAATCTTCCCGGCGCCGAGAGCCATCGCGATCCCTCGTGCCCCGATCTCTCAGGAGCTACACAAGCCTCGGGGGGGAGGACGATACCACAGGTCGAATGGAGAATCCACACTGGAATTATCCGGTAGCAACACCGCAGGACCGACGCTGCAAAGAGAACGATCTCGCGCCATGGAGCATTCGCTAGGGCCAGCAGATCGCTGTGGCCGTCGCGCTTCAAAATGGGAAGATCTGCTCGCTGACGGCACGACCAGCTTTCCGCTCCGCAAGGTCCTGGACGTGGATCCGGACGCGAAGCAGGACACGATCACCCAGCGCGGCCGCCGGCGGCCGATCGTCCTGGCCGTGCCGGATGCGATCGTCACCGGAGCGATGATCGAGCGGGCGGCGCGGGGCCATGGGGGCGCTGAGGTGAACACGGCTTGACAAACGGCCGGACCTGCGGGTAGAAGGGTCACCAGAGAGCGCAGCGGGCACACAAGCGAATATGATCCGGGAGGCTCCCGTCTTCCGGTGCGCGAGGCCCTGGGTCTTACCGGCTGCCCGCCGTACACCCGGGGCCTTGCTGTTTCCTGGGGGGTATTCGGGGTAGGGAGGTACAGCCATGGATAACTTCTACCGCACACTTATTCCCACCACACTCTGGCTCGGCGTGGCCGCGTTCGTACTGGCAGTGTTTCTGGTGGTGTTCAGGATCCGATTCCCCTTTGTGCTTACCGCCGGGGGAATTATCCGGGGGGCTCAGACGCTGCTGTTAATCGCTGTGGCGGGCTACTGCGCGCACCAGACGGAACAGGATCAGGCAGCACGATAAATGCCTGATCGTGGGACGATCCTGGTGGTGGACGATGATCCGCTCACCTGTGAACTCGTCCAGGTGGACCTGGCCGCCGAGGGCTTTCACGTCCTCATCGCCACGACCGGGCTGGAGGCCCTCGCACTCTTCCGCCAGCATGCCGCGGAGATCCGGGCTGTCCTCCTAGATCTGTGGATGCCGGGGATATCGGGGAAGGTGTTGTGCGAGGAGATCTACCGAACGCACTCAGGAACGGGGATCATTCTCATGACCGCCATGAACGGGCTGTCGACTCAAGTCGTCATGGCCGGCGTGCCCGTGGCTGGGATTCTCTTGAAGCCCTTCCACCACGCGGAACTCCTGGCCAAGGTCCGGGAGGCGGTGGAGGAGTGAGCTGGGGGCGGCACCATAGAGACGGGTGACGCCTGCGATGGCGGCGGGGGTGACGGATCAGGTGTGGGGGTTGGAAGAACTGCTCACGAATTAGATGGAGAGGGAACATGCCAACCAGAATTCTTGACCCTGCTGCTCTCGGCCAGGATGAAGATTGGGAGGGGAACAACGCCGCATTTCGTTGCTCCGCTTGTTGGAAGGTCTTTGTCGTCAGTGCCATGATCCACGGGGGCCAGAGGAGCTGTCCCGCTTGTGGAAAGTCCACCGGGCACATCGAGGGAACGAAGACCACTGGTCGGGCATGGATAGAATGGCCAGAAGCAAATTAGCACACTACCCGGCGTGGGAGGCCGCTTGACACGGCCCCGGCGTTCAAGTATTGTCTATTCCGTACAAAATTGCCAAGGAGTGAGATATGACTCGCCTGAACGCGACGGATGCGCGGAGTGATTTCTCCACGACCCTGAACAAGGTGGCCTTCAGCAAGGAGCGCGTGCTTCTGGAGCGCCACGGGAAGCCCCTTGCGGCGCTTGTGCCCGTGGAGGACCTGGAGCTGCTCCAGGCGCTGGAGGATCGGCTGGATCTGGCGGCCGCCCGGAAGGCCCTGAAGGAGCCCGGCCGGCTCTCATGGGCGAAGATCAAGAAGGACCTGGGGATCTGAGCCCGTGGGCTATACCATTGACCTCAAACTGGCGGCCGCCCGCGACCTCCGGAAGCTCCCGGAGGACGTGCGGCGCCGGATCGCGGGCCGGATCGATGCGCTTGCGATCGAGCCGACGCCCCCTGGTGTCGAGCCCCTCAAGGGCGAGCCGGACCTGTTTCGCCTGCGCGCGGGTGATTATCGGATCCTGTACCAGCTTGATCGCAAGGCCCGAATCGTCCTCGTAGCGCGGATCGGGCACCGGCGCGAGGTGTACCGGAGGCGGTGTTGAGGTGAAGGGAGGCGGAGCGGTGAACCTTCGTGAGAAATCCATTGACGAACTGGTTGAGGCGGTTCAGACATCGATATATACCGCTTCAGGTAATAACCCGCAGTCCGTGATGGCTGTCTTTGGTCGGTGCACGATCGAATTGTCTGAGCGACTGAAGGAAGCATCGAAGGAGGCCTCGCGTGGAACTACGGCTCTGGTGCGGGCGACCTGGGCTTTAGTGCTCGTCACTCTGGTCTATGTCTTCGTCGCCGGAGGACCGATGCTCGCGTCTTTTGTACGTTATCTGGCTCGTTAAGATTATGGGACGCTGGGAAACTGTCGGGTCCTATTTGGCCCTGCTTCTACTGGCGAGCATGGGCCTGCAGATCGTGTGGCATCGTCTGAACTATCTGCCGAAGGATGTACTTCCAGTGGTCAGGTTCTACCATGGGCTGGCTGTAATAGTGCTCGGTCTTCTGTGGCTGGGGATGCTGGGGCTCTTGGTCCAGGCGCTCTTGGGCGGATAGTGGGTGGTTGTCTGGTCTTACTGGGACGTCCGTGGTACGGGGTCGCTTGGAGATCGTCGAACGTAGGGCAACGTAGCGTGTGCGATTTGGCAGCCCGACGGCTTCTCCCGGCGGTGGGAGCCTGCCGGTGACTAGGAATTGAGGAAGCGGTTAGAGTAATATCTAGTGAGGGGAAAAAAGAGGGGGAGCTGGCAGTAATTCAAGGTGTGCCCGGAGAAGGGGAGGAGAGAGATGGGAAAAGAGGTTCGGGTAGACGTGGAAAAGCTAGAAAAGGTATTGAACGATCTAAGGCGCGCGAGGCTAGCACTGCAGGGGAAGCCACCAAACACTAAGATTATTCTCGATTCACTGACACAGGCGATCGGGGTATTGGAGCAGATAGTGGGCGGAGTGTAGGTACGGGGGGATCTCCATCGGTGGGAGCCTCTCGGTGAACGGGCGTGAGGGGCCTGGCCAAGTCTAGCGCCAGCGTGCCGGGCCCACCAGGTGGCGGGAGGGTCAGCCAGTGAAGCCGCCAAGGGAATGGAGCATCGAGGATGTCCTCGGCCTGCCAGCGGGCGAACAAGACTGGTTCGAACGGAAGGGCTCAAAGGCTCTTGACCTTACCCTATCAGGGGTTGACGAGAACCGTGTGCGTTCTGGACTTTCAGTGACGCTCTCTGCGATGGCCAACAGCGGCGGCGGACAGATCATCTACGGGCTGACCGATACTGGTCAGGTCGATATGGGCGGCGTGTCGCGTGCCGTAAAGCAAGGGACAAAGGCGTGGCTGGAGGACATAATCCCCAAGCTGGTCGAGTTCAATCTTCAGGGGTTTTCTGTTTTCGAGATTAGCGATTTATCCACCACAGCGCCGCGACCCGGGAAAGGCAAGTCCCTCTATGTGATCGATGTTCCCGACAGCGAGACTGCGCCGCATCAGGCGACAGATCAGAGGTATTACGGGCGCGTCGGGGGAAAGTCTCGGCCACTCCCGCATCGCTTTGTCTTAGACATTATGAATCGGCGGAAGTATCCCTTGGTCGAGCCCATCATCGAGCCCGTAGTAGAAAGCCGCACAGAGCAGAGCACAACCGTTCGCCTTCGCCTTCTCTTAAAGAATAGGGGACCGATCAGAGCCAGAGACTATCTGGTGAAAATAAAGCTTCCGGCAAGCCTTCCTGTGACGATCCGCGCCAACATAGCCGATTTGGGTGTTGAGGAAATCGATGGAATAGGGTACCGCGTGTGGGGCTATACCGGGGGTCCTGTTACTCTCTTCCCGAATTTTCGAGTAGAAGAACAACGGTGCGTGCTTGGGTTTGTGGTGGATCAGATGACCAAGGGAGAGATTCTAATGGGTTCGGCTGGCAGACTAAAGTTGAGATGGGAGACCTACGCCGATGATATGCCGCCACGGAAGGGGGAGATCGACTTTCTGGAATTGCTGAGACCTGTCCTCTTGCGCTCCGAGTTGCACTAGGAGTCCCACGGCTAGGGTCTGCAGCGCGATGAGCTAACTCCCGATCAGCCTGGCTGAGGATCCTATCGGATACTCGACGGGAAGGGCAATGGCCAAAGCGACCGTGCATTCAAAGAAGATCTCAGGAAGAACTAGGACGAGGCGGCCGCCACAGCCGATCGATCTGTCCAGGAAATCGAAGACTACCCCACCGACCATCAAAGCCTTCCGCGAGCGTGCTGGCGGGACCTACAGGGCGGAGATCTGCCCGGCTTGCGGAGAAGATCGGAAGGGCAAGCCATGGTTCGGGAAGCGGGGGGATCCGAACCGGATGTGCGAGCAGTGCTACAGGGAGGGGAAGTCATTTCCTGGTCCCGTTTCGCAGCTGGCGAAGGGTTCCAAGCGAACGGCCGCCGCGGACGGGGATGCGATGGTCCGAGAGGCCGTACGGGCCGGAGGAAGCGAAGAGAGAGCCGGCGAAGAACACGATGAGCGGAGAAAAGAAAGCGGGAGACCTGCAGGGCGCGAAGGGCGGGAAGCCATAGAGGGACACGTCGTCGCACACAGGAAAAGCAGTCGGCACGCGAAGCGCCCACAAGACACGAAGGCACTCGATTGCCCGGCCTCGGGCTGGCTCCTTGCTTTTGCGAATCTGGGCCTCGATGACGGGAAGCCCCGGCCGCCGGGGATGGAGATGCTGGGTTCGCGCTTCCTCGGGTTGGATGGGCGCACCCGCGGATACGTGAAGGATCCCAAGCGCCCATACGACAACATCATACCCTCCCCATTCGGGGAGGGGGAGGTGCAGACGCAGGAATACCGGGGCGTCACGAAGCGGTGGTTGCTCCACCCTCAGCTTGGTGGGGGAAAGCAACTCGTGCCGTGGGTGCAGGTTGAGGCGCCCATCACGTCATCCGCCGTGGAAGCGTTCTACGCGGAGTGGCCGCGAGGCTTTGAGTCCGGGAAGATGGTCTGGCGTCAGCGCGAGCTGGGAGACAATGCGCTGGGAGTTGGCGAGGTGCTGGAGCGCATGGAGGACATCCGGGATATCGTCCGCTACCGGCTGCTGGAGCCGATCTGGTACCTGGGACGGCTCGATGACAAGGACGACTTGCGGGGGCTCGTGCTCGCCGCGGCCAGGGCGGTGGTGCAATACATCCTGGAATACTGCGTGTGGGGCGAGGAGGAGGCATTTCTCCTCGCAGATCGCGTGCCCCCGGGACGCGACCCACGAGCCGCCGCAGCGCCGGCGCCACCGTTTGCGGAGCCCATGCGCGAGATGATCCGCTGGATCGAGTCGGTCATCTGGCACAACCGCGCGCCGGTGTATTTGCGGGCGACGACTGGACGGTGGTCCTGGGACGCCGTTGGATTTCCTGGGCTCGTCTGGGCTGAGGCGCTCACCGCCTGTTTCTCGTGGCCAGACCTGGACCATGGCCTCACAGATCTCCGCTGGTCGTCCCTCCGGTGTTGCCGCTGGTGCGGGCGGTTCTTCGTCCTCGATGCAGGACACCAAGGGCGTCCCAAGGACTTCTGCACGGTTCGGTGCGGCAAGACATATCACGACTACGGCCCCGGTGATCGTCTGTAAGTCCTGGAAAAATCCCGCCTTCCTCTGACAGAAAAACTCCCCGATTTTTGATGAATTGATCTGCTGGTAATCTCCATGTAGTGCCCTATCCTTCGCGCCATGCGCGGAGGAAACTCTCTCAGTAGTGTCGTGATCGAATTCGAACCGACACCCGACGGCTTGGTGGTCGCGCGTTGTATTTTACACTGCGCGAACGCCGCGGCTGAGCGGGACCTGCGACGCTTCGTCGAGCGGGTCGTCGCGGGACCCGCATTGATCGTGTGTGCGGGAGATCTTCGCTGATGCCGCTGCCCCGTGCGGAGACCGCCAGCATGTACCAGGAGGTCGCGGCCGCATACGTCGCGCGAGGGCGGCGGCCGCGCTCCTCACCGGCGTCGGCGGCGAATCGAGAGGGAAAGCGATGAGCACGGTCAGGAGCCTGAAAGCGACTCGCGCGTTGCTCGCCGGCCGGCTATGTTTTATCTGCCTGCGCACGGTCGCGCCTGCTGCTGGCGTGTACCACGCCGATCTCAGCATTCTCACCCATCAAGAAACCTGTTCGGCCGTCGTGGACGGGCAGCGCAGGATCTACGATCGGTCCCCCCGCGGCCGGTGGCGGCCTCGCCGTGAGGTGCTGGCACGACTGGCCGGTTCTCGTGCCCAGCCTATGCCGTCGAACGGGGAGAACGCCGGCGGCGCCGTGAAAGGGGTGGCCAGATGACAGCCCGGCGCGCGGATCCTCCGCCAGGCGCAGGTCCTCGTGATCGACCAGACCTCTATTCAGAGGACCGGCAAAATAGCCTACTCGGCGCAGTGCTCCAAACCCCTGAGGCCGCTCGGAAAGCCCGCCAGATTGTGAGTCCGTCGGATCTCTACGGCGATCTGCAAATCCGAATTCTCGCCGGCTGCTATGAGGCGCTGGACCGATTCGAGCAGGAAGGCGCGCCATACGACCTCGTCGGGATCGCCGAGGTGTTGCGGCGCGACGATCCGCAGCTTCAGAAAGTGGGCGGGAGCGAACGCTTGGCCCGGCTTGTCGATTTTACGCCGACCACGGCGAGCGTCGAGTACGACGCCCGGGTCGTGAAGAAATTCGCGCTTCGTCGGGCCTACTTCGCCGAGCTTAAATTGGCCTTGGAGGAGGCAAGCCGCAATGGCGCCGAGTTGACGGGTCTGATCGAAGCGCATCGCGGCCGTGTGTCGGCGATCGAGGAGGCAGTCTCGACCGAGCCCTTCCTCGTCCTAGCGGGCGAGGTGAAGGTGGAGGCGGTGGAGTTCGTCGTCGATCCGATTCTCGCCGCGGGGATGCTCGGCCTCCTGAGCGGCAAGGACAAAAGAGGCAAGACGAACTTCGCGCAGGTGCTGGCGAAAGCCGTGCTCCGCGGCGTCCCGTTCCTGGATCGCTTTCCCACCGCACAGGGGCGAGTCGTGGGAGCGTTTCTTGATGATCCGCCCTCCCTCACCATGCAGCGCATCGACACGCTGGGGATCCGTGAAGACCCAGGGCTCTTCCTGGTTCACCCCGACGCCCTGGGCGGCGACAGATCGGAATTCCTGGCTCGGCTGGAGGCGGAATCGAGACGCCTGATGCCCCGGCTGATTATCCTCGACAGCCTATATCAATTCATGCCCAGCTCCAAAGATGCCGCAAATGACGTATCCAGGATGGGCCCGCTCATGGACCGCCTGAACCGGATGGCCAGAGAAACCGGGGCTGTCCTGCTGGTCATCTGCCATGACAACAAGGGCGGGACCGACGTTGCGAACAGCTACGTGATTCGGGCCGCTGCGAAGTCGATTCTGCGCCTGACGCTCCCGCGGAATGTAGAGGAGCAGCAGATGGACGGCCCGCCAACAAGTCCGCGCCGGGTGCTGAGTATCGAGTCGAAGTTCGGCGAGGCCCAGGCGTGGGGCCTGGAGATCAAGGGCCCGGGTGTGTGGCGGTGCTATGGAAGCCTGGAGCACATCAAGGCGAGCGAGACCTCGAATGCGGTTTCCGCCTTCCTCCAGGACGGTGGTACCGGAACGTCTGGGGAGATCGCCAAGGAGATCAAGAAGCGCGACGAGGATGTGGTTGCCGCCCTGCGTGCCCTCGAAGCGACCGGCGAGGCTGTCTGCAGTGATGTCAATACGGGTAAGAAGGGGCGGCCAAAACGGGTTTGGCATTTTCCTTCCGGAGATCCGGAAGGAAATAGAATTCGGGAAGAAAAATCATTTGGTGGCGATCAAGAAGCCCAGGATTTTCGTTCCCAAGAGCATTTAAATTCCCAAGCTCGGGAAGAAAAATCAGGACAGGAAGATATCTCCTTTCCAGTAGTTACAGTGGATGGGGATTTTCCTTCCGGCCACAGTGTCACAGAGGAAGATTTTCCTTCCCAAGGCACAAATTCTGATGGTGAGGAGGTATTCTAATTTCCTTCCGATTTTCGTTCCCGGTTTATTTTCCTTCCCGGAAGGGCATTTTACTTCCCAAAAGAAGCGGAAGGAAAATGCTTGGATGGTTGAATATGGCTACCCCGCAGGCATGCGGCCGGATCGTCGGGGACCCTCGGAAGGCATGGACGGGAGTGCTTGACTGTGAGGGGTAAGGATCAGATCACGACAGGCCCACTGAATCCACCTCGCCGCGGCCGCCCGCCCAAGCCTCAGCCCGGGCACGTTCCAGGCACGTCGGCTGCGCAAGGCCCTGAGAAGTCGGGGCCCACAGGTAGCGCATTGGCTACGGTAGCCATTGTTCCGACCCCCACGAGGCTCCTGGATCTGGAGGCGACTGCGGCCTATCTCAGCGTGAGCGGGTGGACCGTCCGGGACCTCTTGGCGGCTGGCATCCTTCAGCGGGTGCGGATCCCCCTCCGGGACCATGGGGAACTGCGTAGGTTGCTGTTTGACCGGCAGGATCTTGACCGACTGATTGAAGCGTGGAAGGACAACTCTAATGGGTAGGCATTCCTTGAAAGGGCGCATGCCGCGCACCTTTACAGATCAACGTTGCGCGGAGGCGCACCGGCTTCGCGTAGTTTATACCGACCTGATGGAGAAGGTCCCGAACCCAACCGGCAGGGCCCGGCGCATGGCCCTACTCGCCGCCCAGAGTTGGATCGCCTACGAGGACCTGAGCATCAAGCTCGACCGATTCATCCGGGGTAAGCGGTCCGCCCTGGAGGTGAGAAGAGTCCGCAAGGAGCGACGCATCGCGGTCGGCCACCATCTTGCCGCCCTGCGGGAGCTGGAGGTTATGGCAGCCGGGAACGGGCGACCGGCGCCCAGTGTGAAGGATCTCCTGAGCCTCCCGACCCTTGGAGGTGAGGAATGACCCAGCTCAACGCCCTCGATTTTCTCGACCGGCTCCGATGGATCGACAGGTCGCCGCTCTCTCAGCATATCGAACCCTACCGCCGGGCCATCTTCACGGCGGTTCTCGATACCTTCGACGCGGACGGACGCCCGCGCTACAACCTCGCCCTCACCGGCCGCGCAAAGAAAAACTGGAAATCCGCCGACCTCATCTTCGCCGGCCTGGTCAAGCTCCTCCGCCCGTCACCCGGAGGGAATCAATGTTACCTCCTCGCCAACGACGAAGGGCAGGCAGGCGACGATCTCAGTTTGGCGAAGAAGATCATCGCCGCCAATCCCGCGCTGCAGGATTTCGTTGTCGTCAGGCAGAAGATCATCGAGCGGAAGGACGGCCAAGGCTTCCTCGAAATCCTCCCGGCTCAGGACGTGGTAGGCACCCACGGGAAGACCTACGCCTTCGCCGGCTTCGATGAGATCCACGGGTACCGCGACTGGGATCTTCTGGAAGCGATGCAGCCCGACCCGACGCGCCTGGACGTCTTGATGTGGATCACGTCCTATGCCTCGATCTTCCACAAGCCGGGCGTGCCGCTCTTCGATCTCTGTGCCGCCGGCCGGGCGGGCACCGATCCCCGGATGCTCTTCTCGTGGTATGCCGCCGACTACACCACAGACACCGCCCTCGCCGAAACTGATCCAGAGACCCGCGCGAATCCATCCCGTGGCTCGTGGGCTGATCCCAACTATTTGGAGCAGCAGCGCAGAAGATTGCCCGGGCACAAATTCCGCCGACTGCATCTGAATCTCCCTGGCCTCCCGGAGGGCTCGGCCTTCCAGCCGGATCCCGTCATGGGCGCTTTCGACCGCACCCGGGCGGATCGGCCCCCCGAGGCCGGCATCAGCTACACCGGCTTTGTGGACATGAGCGGCGGGAGTAGTGACGATGCCTGTCTGGCCGTCGGCTACCAGGATCTCGAAGCCCGCGCAATCGTTGTCCGTGTCCTGAATCAGGGGGCGCCCGCTCCATTCGACCCCCGGAAGGCCGTCGAGCGTTTCGTGTCCATTCTCAAGCAGTACAACATCTTCACGGTGACGGGGGATGCTTACGCTGGCGAAACCTTTCGCTCCGACTTCGAGGGCCACGGGATCCGGTACGAGGTCTGCGGCCTGAGCAAGTCGAAGTTGTATGAAGCCTTGGAGCCGATTCTGAACGGTGGCCGGGCGATCTTCCCGAACGTCCCCGAAGTGGAACAGCAACTCCTGGGCCTGGTGTGGCGCGGGGGAAAGATTGACCACCCGGGCGGCGAGCACGACGACTGGAGCAATGCCGTCGCCGGCCTCGTTCATCTGCTGGCCGCTGACACCAGTGGGCTGGGCCGCCAAGAGCTGGACCATCTGGAAGCGCACGTGGCCATCCTCGCGGCGGCGGCGACGGAGCAGGCGAGCCAGGAGAACCTCCGAGCCCTCGCCGATGCGCAGCGGGCGCTCGCCGAAATGAAACGGCAGTATGTTGGCACACACCTCGGCATGTGGTGAGAGGGAGCGAAGTATGACGCGCGCAGCAACCGAACCGATCACCCCGGACCTGGAGTTCAAGAGCATGAACACCTGTGACGGGTGCGGGCGCCAGCTGACGAAGTCTGAACAACTCGCCGGGATCTGCCGGCAGTGCAGCCCGCCCGAGCAGGTGCACACGTCTGTACGCCGGCAGTTACGAGGAAAGGAGAGGCCATGGCTGAAAAGCAAGAGGGGGGCATGACCACCGGGGAGATGGTGGTCCGCCTCCTCGGCTACATGGGCGGCTGGCTGAAGGATCTTCCCTCGCTCTTCTGGCTGCTGACGCGGAGATACGCCGTGCAAACTCTCGCCCTCCGGACCGTGCTCCTGCGGAAGGGGTTGATCACCGAAGGCGAGCTGGAGGCGGTGGAGGATGAAGTCCGCACCTCTCTCGTCATCGATGAGACCGTGGGCGCGCCAGCCGAGGCCCTCGCGGTCCATATGGACGCCTTCGGCGCCGGCGCGCTCGCCGTCCTCACGGCCCCCAGTCTTCCTGTGCCGGCGACCGGTGAAGCGATGCAAACCCTCCGGCGGGTGATCGATCTGACCACGGTCGAGGCGTGCCCTCTCGATGCCATCCGGATCGGCGACCGGGAGTATGCCATCCGCAGCCCCTTGGATATTCCCCGCAGCGAGATCGAGGAAGTGGTTCGCCTCCAAGCGGCTTGCGCGGGTTTATGCTGGCACGAACAGCTCGCCGTCGCGCACCGCCAGGTACAGATCTTGATTCCGGACTTGCCGGAGAACGTCCTGGAAAAACTCACCGGTCGGCAGCTCATGCGGATCTTAGTGAATACCGTCGCGTTGTTGCCCCCTTATCTTTCCCCCGCCCCGGCCTCGGCGGAGCCGGAGAAGAAGGAGTAACCCGTGCCTGCGCAGGAAAGTTTCGGCACCTGGGCCCTGAGCATCATCGCCGACTCCAAGGGCCTGAGAACGGATCTCGACAAGCTCGAACTTCAGACGGCGAAAGACGCCTCGAAGATCGAGAAGACGTTCTCTAGCGGCTTCAATGCCGGCATCGACAAGGCCCGCGAGGGGATGGGAGGGCTGGCCGATTTCGTGGGGCAGAAGGCCGGCACCATCACGGCCTATCTCACAAGCCCCATGGCCGGCGTTGCTGCCCTCGGCGTAGCTGTTGGAGCGTTCCTGGTCTCCGCGATCCACGAGGCAGAACTGTTCGACCGGTCCTTCAACCAGGTCCGGCTCCAACTGCTCGGGACCGGGACGAACGTGGCGGATCTCCAAGAGCAGCTTCTCGAACTGACGCCTTCCATGGCCACGGCGAGCGAGAAAGCCGGTGGGCTGGGACTGGCGCTCTCGAAGGGCTTCAAGAGCGACGAGGCCCTGAAGTTGCTGGAGATCGCCTCGCAGCTTTCCCGCGTCACCGGCGTGGATCTGAATACCGCAACGGAACTGCTCACCGAGACCTTGCGCGCCTACGGCCTGGGCGTTCAGGACGCGGATCGGGTCTCGAACATCCTGCTCTCCACCCTGCAGAAAGCCGGGGGCCCGCAGGGCGTCGGGAACATGATCGCCGGTCTGGGGCGCATCATCCCCATCGCCAATGAGTTGCACATCCCCTTGGAGCAGGTCACCGCCGCCCTCGTCACCATGCAGCAACAGGGCATCGAGGGGAGCCGGGCCGCCATGGCCCTTGCCATGATCTTGCAGCGGGTGACCACCGAGGCGCAGAAGTTCCGCGACGCCGGCGTGGATATCGCCAAGGTGGCGGAGACTCAGGGAATCCCCGGGGTCCTCAGGGCGATTCGGGAGGTCAGCGGCGGGACGAATGAAGACCTGAAAGCGATGGGCATTGAGTCCAGGACTCTCGGCGTAATGCTGGCTCTGGCCGGCGAGGGAGCCGGACGCTTCCGGGAGAACTTGGAGGCCGCGGGGAAGCTGAGCCTCAGCAAGCTCGCCCAGGAAACGGATACATTAACCAAGTCCCAGATGAACTTGAATACCGCCTGGGAAGATTTCAAGGTCGCCGTGGGCACGAATGCGATCCCGCTCTTGGCGCTCCTCACCGAGGCGGCCGCGAATATGATTAAGATTGCCACCGGCCAGCCCGTCGCGCCTGGGATCCGTCCAACCGGGGGTATGGCTGCCCCGGGGGTCTATGCTCCCGGACCTATGCATCCTGCTCAGGCTGCCCCCGCACTCGCCGCGGCGCCCACCCGAGCAGCTCTCTACCCCGGGACCGCCGGCGAGTCTGAGCATCCCACGGCGGCGATGCAGGAGGCTATCGCCGCGCAAGAGACCATGAGCGTCGCCGAGCGCACCGCGAACGTCGCCCGCTTGGAGCGGGAGAACAAATTTGCTGCCGAGGTGGCCAAGATCCGGGAGGACGACGCGATCCACGCGATCAGCCTTGATAAGCAGGTGGCCGAGACGCGGAAGGCCTCGGAGGTGGAACTCATCGAATTCGACCGGCGAACAATGGAGACGCGGCTTGGCTTCGAGGATCGGCGGCGCAAGGCGCGCCTGGAGACGATCAAGCTGGAGATGGCCCAGTTGCGGGAGACGATCCCCGAGGAAAAAAAGCAACTGGAAGACCTGGCGCACGAGCGCGAGAAGCTGGAGTTGGAGGCCACTACCGCGCACGAGGCGGCCGCCAAGCAGCGGCAGCTCCTCGACCAGAAGACCGATGTGGCAGCCCAAAAGCTGGATGACCAGCTTTTCGAGCACAGGAAGAAGCTGGAGGTGGTCGGCCTCCGGGAGGAGATCGACCGGTTACAGCAGCGGGTGAACGCCCATCGGGGATCTGTGCAGGAGCAAATGAAGAACGAGGAGGATCTCTACGCTAAAAAGAAGGAACTCCGGGACAAGGAGCGGGCCGAGAACGCCACGATGACCGAGAAGGCCCTGGCCGAACTCGAAAAAGAACAGCCCGGGCAAGCCTTCACCCCCGAGGATATCGCCCGGAAGACGAAGGAGATGACCGCCAAAAACGTCGAGCTTGCCCAGCGGTGGCAGCAGGGCTATGCCATGGCGCCGGAGGATATCCGGCAGGCCGTGCGGGCGCCTGGCGAAGTAGAACAATACGCCAGGAACCTCCAGCAGTATGGTTCCCTTCAAAACTTGCAGCAGGGGGCGATGAACATCACCCTGCCCCGTGGGATGACCGGGCCGGACCTGGGCATTGGTGGCTGGGGGATGGCCCAGATCCTCCAGGAGCACTTTGGCGCCCCGAAAGCGGGACCGGTGAATCCGTGGGTGGCCGCGGGAGGCACGCCCGTCACCACCGGGATCCCCGCCGGCGTGTCCGACGGCCTGACCGAGGCCGAGCGCATGGTGGATCGGTCCCTGGAGCGCATGAATATCAAGTTCAAGAGCTTCAAGCCGGTGATTGCCGTTTCGGTCCAAGCGACCGACGGCGGGGATTCCCAGGCGCGGGCCCTGGACGAAGAGAATCGCCGAGCGAATGGACGGTGGTAGCTATGCCCCTGACGGCGCGAGAGGTTTCCCAGGATTTCGGCCCGGCCCTGGAGAGCATCACCATGACTACCGGGCAGCTCCAGGACCTGGTGATCTCCCTCATCCTGAAGTGTCTCGACAAGCTGGGGATCGCGGTCAGCCCGGACACGGTGGCAGAGGCAGTCGCCGCCCACCAGCTACGGGAGCCGGAGCCGGTGCGGCCAGTCGCCCTGAATCCGGCCGATCCGTCCCTCGTGGCGACGTTCGTACTCCGGCCGATCCATGAGCGAGGTATCGACTACGCGCCCGGGGCCTGTCTCTACGCGACGCCTGATCGGGCAGCCCGCCTGGCGGAACTCGGGCTCGTGAGCCTTGATGCCGCCGAGGTCCCACCGGCGCCGCCGGCTGCCGGGCCGAAGGCCTCTGCGCTGAGCATGCAGGGCGCCCCTGGTGGCCTGATTCGGAGCGGGCGATGAGCAGGAAGCGCGTCATTGTTACCAATCAGACGCTTCGTGAGTGTCCTTTTTGCCATCGGGAAACGCGCCGGAGAAGCCGCACCTGCCCGCTGTGTGGCGTGATGAACTCTCCGTCGTGTGATTACTTAATGCGACGTAGGAAGCGCATGCCACGTCGTGAGGAGGGGAGGAGCGGGCGATGAGCGACACGCCGATGCCCCAGGAGACAGTCGCTGAGGAGTCCGCGCCGGCGGTGCTCGTTACGGTGACGGTCATCCACCCATTAAGTGAGGACGGCCGCACCCATCGCGTGGGCGCCGTCCTGGAGACGACGCAAGCCCGGGCCGAACGGCTCGTGGATCTGGGCCTCGTCGCGTGGCCTCCGCCCCCGCCGGCAAGCCGCCGGCCGTGGTGGAGGAAATACATCCCGGGCATCCGGAGGTAAGCCAATGGCCAGAACCTATTCGGAGAACGCAATACGCAGAGAGCGCACTTGGCCGGATCACTCCAACCACCGGCAGCTCGCCGCCCCGATATCTTCGCCATTGGTGAAAACCCTGGAGAGACCCACAACCCGGAGAGCCAAGGAGGAGATCCTCGTCATCGTGAGGACCCGTCTCTGGGAGGACGGGGCCTCCTACGGGCCGGGTGACATCATGTATTGCACGAGGGAGCGAGCCCGGCAGCTCGCCGGCTACCCCGGATATCCCCAGTCGCGCCTCGTGCTCATCCCGGAACCGGAGATAACACGGAGTCGCATCCGAAAGGAGATCGGTCAGATGCCTACCCTCAACGATCCCAAGGCGAACCCGAACGGGGACACTCTCATCGAGATCATCCCCGAGAAGCGGTCCCCCCGCTTCACGGTCCGGGAGCTGGGCGGTGTGCTGAAAATTCATTATCACTGCGTCTGCGGGAGTGTCACCACGAGCAGCGGGCCGGTGGAGCGCTGCGCGACGTGCGGGCATCGGCCCTAACCCGGTCGGAAGACCGCAAGGAGGGAATTGTCATGCCTGCCTTTGACCGTTCGATGCACCGGACCGTGATGCCCCCCGCCTCGCCCGCACGGCCGCGGAGCGACGATGTGGTAATCGAGCTGGACCTCGGCCCAGGGACCGGCCGGCAATCGCCCGCACGGACGCGAAGCGCTCCGCGGAGCGGCTGCGAACCGGACTGTGCTCCCCTGAGCTATTTCTTATTGTGCCCGTGCGGGTCGGAGACATTCAGTCAAAAGCCGATCCCGGAATGCCCGTGCTGCCACCGGAAGGCGTAGCGAAGAGGCGCAGCTTTAACCCTTCACACCGAGAGGAGAATGCCATGCCCTCCACAGTTAACACCGCTCCGCCCCCTGTTTCGCCCGTCGCCCAGACGATCGCGCGTGTGTGCGTGGTCAAGAGCATCCAGGAAGAGGGCCGCACATATCGGCCGGATGACCAGTTCGACACGTCACCCGAGCGTGCCCAAACCCTCCAGGGCCTGGGCCTCGTGCGCGTCCTGGATCCACATGCGCCGCCACCCGGGCCCAAGCTCCAGGCCGCTCGGCAGCGATGGACCGAGGTGGAACACGACCTCTCCGTCCGTCGCAGGGAGCTGGTGGCCATCGGGGCCGATGTCCACCAGGCGGAGGAAAGGGTCGTCGCCCTCCGGGCTGGCCTGAACGCGACGGATGGACTGGCGGCCGCTCGCGCCGCCCAGGATATGCTCGCCGAGGGAGAGCGCAACCTGGAAGCCAAGCGCCAGCTTCAGGAGAACCAAAGGCGACGCGTCCGCGAACTCGCCAGCCGGGAGCAAGACGCCTCGAAGGTTGTGCGGCAGATCGCGGCCCGGATCGAGGACCTGAAGAAGGCGATCCCCGCGCAGGCGGAGAGGGTGGCCGGGCTTCGGCATAACCATGAGAAGAAATTGAACGAGGCCGAGGCGGTTCTGCATTCCGTCCGCCCCGCCGAGGCCGAGCTTCAGAAATTCCAGGCAGAGCTGAAGGCGCTGGAAGGGTGAGATGCAGACAGCCGTTTTCTCTGCGCGCGGGGCCTCGTGCACGCCGGGGCGGGGATTATCGCCTCCCGCCCCGACCTCCCCTGTCCATGCCGTGCCTGTATGGTAACGGGGCCAAGGCATCGGGGCGGGGAGCCGACTTGCCGGCCGGCTCCCTCCTCGTGATCGTTCGGAATGGAGCCTGACGTGACCGGGGTTCCGGGAGCCAAGATGATCTTCCCCATGGCCGCCTCGCTGACCCGCGCAGCGACGTTGAATCGGGTGGCGCTCCTCCTGGCCCTCGCCGGCGCCGAGCAGGGGCGCGCATGACCATGATCACGGGGAACCTGGCGGTTCGGGAATTCCAGTGGTCGCCAGTCAGCCCGGGCCCGGGATGGAACCTCGTCGTCGAAGAGGACTGCGTCACCTACACCCGGCGGCTGTGGGAGAAACGCGCAGAGCCGAGATGTCCGCTCCCAAGGGACTCTCCGCAATGGTTAGAACGGGACACAGCGGAAAGATACGTAGCGCAAAAAAAATGTTAGCTCCCTTGGCTAGTCAACTTCAGACAGTCATCGCAGAGCCTGTAATTGGCCGTGCCGTCCTTCCGTTCGAGCGGCGGAATATCACGACCAGAAGGGCAGGCGCTGTTGTTGTGGTACACACGACGGTCACGGGGGTTCAAAGCCTCCTTGACAGAATAGAAGGGACGTACGAGTGGCATTGGCGCACCTCCATCTTAATTGAGCAGAGCAGTGAAGTCCCACACCCGGTTTGTCACCCCTGCTGCCATCGCGGGCGTGACCTGAAGCGTAGCATGAATCCGGCAGAAATTGTAGTACGCGAAGTGCAGGGCCAAGGCCGCCTTCAGGTTCGCCAGCTTCTAGTTGAACGCGTTGGTCAGTCGGGTAAAGCGTCGGCACATCATCCGGATGGTCGAATTCTGCCGCTCGACTACCTGGAGGGTCCTTGATGGCCGGGGCAGCGTCCGAGAATGCGGAGCCCATCCAGTGGCTGCTGAACGATTACCAGAAGTATTTGACGACGTGGGAGCTGGACTTCCTCGATAACATCCAGGACCTCGCGGGCCTCTCGCCCAAGCAGCAGGCGGCGTTGGACAAGATCTGGCGCGAGGTGGTGGTCGAACGAAGAAGGGAGCGCTCTTGATGCCCGCCTCCCCAGTGCAGACGTATGCAAAGTGGTCCGACTGGATCCCGCCTCTGCCGTGGATCTGTCCCCGCTGCCTCTGGGAGATCCTGACCCGGGAGGCGAGCCCCCGATGTGGTCGGTGCGGCTTCCATGAAGGCAATGATTGAGCCCCCGCCCGGCTTCGTGGCCATCGAGATCGGGAAGGGCTGCGGCCTGGTCATCCGCTGGGACCGTCCAGCTTCCCCCACAATCCCCGAGGAGTAAAACCCATGCCTAGCATCGTCCAGGAGCCCAAGGACCAAGGAAAGTGCGCACGTGCGCTTCTGGGCGCCCCTGTGGTAGCATCGCCGGGAAAATGCCCGATCTGCGGAAAGACGCTCAAGGGCCGGCAGAGGGTCTGTTCCGGGAAGTGCCGGGCCACCATGAGCCGGCGCCGGCGGATCCCGGTCAAGGCCGAGGACCTCCGGGATCTGCGGGCGCTGGTGACGTCCACCATGGAGCGGGTGACGGAGATCAAGGCCGACGCGACCACGATGCTGGAGCGGTTGTGGGAGGTGAAGGCGAAGCTGGATCGACACCTGAGTGGATAGGGGATGGGGGAGCAGGTGTTGAGGGAGACCAGCGGCGATTCAGAGGGCGTGAGGGAATCCGGAGGGGGGCCGGCCTGGCGCTGGGGGGCCCGGCCTGAGCCAGGAGGCCGCATGGCAAGCGAACCGGAAGCACGCCCTGCCCCAAGTCCAGACGATCCGGGAGCGGAGGACCAGGTCGGGACCGATGCCCACGGAGGGGAGGAGCGGGTCATGGTCGAAACACCAGACCGCCGGCGAGTAGCGCGGCTCAGTTTTCCCTTGTACCCCGGTGGCTTCGAAATGGAACGCCGGCCGGTGCGGATCCTCGACCTCAGCGCCGAGGGGGCCCGCATCGAGCACGAAGAACACCTGCACGAGGGCCTCGTGTGCTTCGTGGATCTCCCGCCCGCCCTTGGACGAGTCCGGCTCACCGCCCGCGTCGTGTGGACCAAACTCCACAAGGGAGAACAGACCTTTGAGGGCGACAAGCATGTCTACCACCAGAGCGGCCTCACCTTCATTGGGATCACGCCCGAGCAGCAGACGGGCCTAGCGGCCGCGCTCGAAATCCTCAGGACGGGCGAATGACCCGCCGGAGCGTGAGCCCCCCCGCTGACTCTCCGCTGGGTAAAGCTGTAGGTAGTGCTTTACCTCGTGGTCTCGCGCTTCGGCTTTTCCTTGCCGCTGTTGCTGCGCTTGCGGGAGGCGTTCTGGAGGGCGATGTTCACGGCGCTCAGCAGTCGTTCGGGAGCGAATGGTTTGGTCATGCACGCGTCGGCCCCAGCGGCGAAGGCCCGCTCGTTCAGGTTCTGGCTTTCCACGCCCGTGAGTATGATCACGGGAACCGTGCAGAGTGCGCGATCGCGGCGGATGGCCTGGCACACCTCAAACCCATTCATGCCGGGCATCATGACATCCAGGAGGAACAGGTCCGGCGGGTCCGACCGGGCCAGGTCAAGGCCGGCCATCCCTGAGGTCGCGACGGCCACCCGGAATCCCTCCCGTTCGAGGAGATGCTGGACCACTTTCGCGACCAGGGGGTGGTCATCGATCACGAGGACGCGGCGTCTCGTCGCGCCACTGTCCACCTGAGGAGTTGTCTGGCGCATGGGCAAGCACACCTCGCACGTCATGGAACCGAGCCGGGGCCTACGCTCGGCGGGTTTTCAGGAGCGATTTCTCCCCCCCAGGCTTCAACTCCACCGAAACAGCAAGCTGTATGCCACCACCATCTTCCCGTGGCAGTCGGGGGATCCCTATTGTCTGTGGCGAGTTATACGACTGAAGAGGGGACGACTGACGAGAGCAGAGAAGGCCTGCCGCCTGAAATCCACGCACTCCAGAACGCTTCTCACGGTCGCCACCGGTGGGGCGGGGAGCGCAATAGGATCGGCAGCCGAGCAGCCGCCCAGCAGATGAGCCGCTCGCGCGGCCCACGCGCCAGGGCTTTTCTGCCATGTCCGACCACCCCCCCGCAAGGAGAAGGGAGGACAACATGCAATGGGTCATCTGGCTCGACAGCCATACCGGGGTAGCCACGGCGCTCCCCACGATCCTGCTGGCCATCATCACCGCGTGGCTGGGGGTCATGACCTGGCTGAATGCTCGCCGTACTAAGGACTTAGCGCAGCAGTCGAAGGACACCTTCGTCCTCCAGTTCCTCGCGTTCTACCTGGAGCAGATGGGCTCCGGGATCTCCTCCGACCCCTCAAGCCCATTGGCAATCATGTTAGAGGGCATCCGGCGTAGGAAGGTGAGAGACCTCCTCACTCACGCCTTCCCCAACGAGATGGAGTTAGTCCGCGCAATCCTGGACGAGGCGCACGAGCCGGAGAAAAAGTGACCCAGCCATGGCCAGGATAGATCACCGATCACACTTGATCAGCCAGGCGACCACGAGGGCCGTCCGAAGACCAGATGTCGAGCCGCTCCGCAACCAGATCCACCTCCTCTGTGAGCGGCTCGACTGTCGCGGGCCGGGCTGCCCCTGAACCGAAGCCGGAGGATCGAACCATGGAGGCCATCATGCTATTCGCAGCCATCGTCAGTGCCATCGCCACCGCCGTCATTGCAGGGGCCACGGTCGTATACGTCATCGTCACCAGAAAGCTCTGGAGCGCGACCAAGGAGACCGCCTGCCGCACTGAGGACCTGGTCAAGGAGTCGAGAGCCCAGTTCAATCTGCACGTCTTGGCGACCTATCTGCAAGGCAGATGTGCGGCATTGGCACTGGGCGACCCTGAAGGTCGTTACGAAGCTCGCACCCAGTACGAGATCATGCTCCTGAAGGGATTGCTTCGGATGACGCTCCCTGAACAGTGGGAAGAGATTAAGCAGCTCGAAGAAAGGTTGGCCAAGGACCCCAAGTTAAGGGCCCCGGGATAGAAGGAGATATTCGGATGGGGCACACTGGAACAGGAGCCTGATCCGGCGGGGCGGGGGAAATCTGGTGGAGGAGATCCGGAATCGGAAGGACAGTCAAGAATAAGGCTTGACAGGTTATAACCACGGAGGTTATAATGCGCCTAACCTGGTGGAGAGGCAAAGTGCTGAAGAGGATCCGCGAAAAGCGAAAGCTAACGCAGGCGGCCCTGGCAAAGAAGGTCGGCGTGCATCAGGTGACCATCGCCCGGATCGAGACCGGAGAGAGAAATCCCTCGATGGACCTGCTTCAACGCCTCGCCAAGGCCCTCAAGGTGAAGGTGGGGAGGTTGTTGGAGTAAAGGAGGGCAGTGATGGACTGGCTAACGACTTACGTTCAAGACAGGCTTGTAGAAGCGGTAGTTGTGGTGCTGTCTTACTACTTAGCTGCATACGTTCGCGAGAAGGGTAAAAACCTCGCAACCAAAGAGGACATCGACAAAATCACAAAGAAGACCGAGGAGATTAGGGCTCAGATCTCCGGCGATCTATGGGTCAAGCAGCGACGACGAGAGCTTCAATTGGATGTCATAAACAGGATGAATGGCGTATTAGCGGACTTCTTCGATTCTGAGATACGATGGAGGGGTAACCGAATTGTCAAGCAGAAGTATGAGCAAAAAATAGATGAGTTGTTGCCTCAATGGCAGGCTGCCCACTGGATGTCTAAGGCCCTCTTTTCGGATCGGGCACTAGCAGCGGTCCAGGCCGTCCAGGAATTCATAGGTCCGAACATGGGAGGAAGACCGTCGCACGAGTTTGTTGAGTTGTGGGAAAGAGCTATCCAAATCCTAGTGGAGGAGGCCTGCGCTTCAAATCGTATCTGACATTCCGGAAGAGAGTGCCCCCGCGCGAGGGGAGGTTCGCCGGGGGCCCGGCTCACACCCCGCACGCCCGCTGAAAGGAGCAGAGCATGAGCAAACCGAAGGTAGCACAGCCGCCCGCCAAAGAGAAGCCGAAACCTGCCGCACCGGCGCCGCCCGCAACGCGCTCCATCACGGCGGCAAAAGAATTGAATCGGCAGATTTGGCTGATCATCCTTCTCGGCGAGCGCCTCCAGGCGGCCATCCGCTCCCTCCAGAGCGAGGAAGATGAACACTGGTGCACGGTGATCCTTCAGGAGGACGCTGAGCGTTCCGTGAACGAGCTGGTGGAGGTGGCGAAGGCGCACCGGCACGGGCTCCGAGAATTCTGCGAACGACAGCCGGCCGCGGCCGCGTGAAGAAGGAGGACACGATGGGCACGAAGAAGGTTTCCTCAGACGCCAACGACGTCGCCGAGTCCCTGGCGGTCAAGCTCGACCTCCTCGATCTGGCGGTGACCGGCCTGAGCACGAAGTGCGAGTCGAGCGCGCCCGAGTACGAGGAGGACATCCGGCCGATCCTGGAGCTGATCTGGGAGACCAAGGACAAGAGCCGCGAGCTGTCGGGCTGGGTGTCTGAGGCTCGCAGGCGCCTGAAGGAGATTCCGGCCGCGGCCGCATGAGGAGGGATGTCATGGACGCGAAAAAGACAGCACAGCTCAAGCCCGTTGAGAGCACGAACGCCGATTCTTTGGTGCGCCTGAATCTGTCCCTGATTAACAAAGAGTTCGAGCAGGTGGATGACCTATTCTGCGTCCTCGATCTTGCGCTCGACGGCCTGGCCGAGCGGATAGAGGAGAAGACGGCCGAGCCCGAAGATATCAACCACGTGGCCACCTTCACTTGTCTCATCGGAGAGCAGATGGGCGTGATCCGCCTTGGCCTGGAAAGGTTGGTTGAGAAGCAGTAGCCGGCCGCGTGAGGAGGGAGCCGGGCCTGACTCCGGCAATAGCCCAGGAGCCTGGAGATCGTCCAGGATGTGTGACGTGGGAGATGGCAAGATGACGATCCGGCTCTTGGGGATCCTGTTCAAGTGGAGGAAGCTCCCATGTTCAAGGGCTCGGTGTATTGGCGGTGGCGGAAGGATGGATGATCCCCATGGGGATGCTGTACGAGCGGGGGCAGGCGGGATGTGCTGAAAAGATGAAAAAGATGCAAACGATCCGGAATCGTGAGGGAGCCCCAAAAAAAAGCTTGCAAAACCTATTACCAGGGAGTATATTACCAGTGGGTATTAAAAAAGGGTTTGGGATGCAGCTCCGAGCGATCCGCGAGAAGAAAGGATTGACCCAGGTGGAGATCGCCGAGAAAGCAGGCATCAGCCAAGAGTATGTGACCCGCCTGGAGACCGGAGGGAAGAAGAACCCCTCCCTGGCCGTGGCCGTGCGCCTGGCCAAGGCCCTCGGCGTGTCGATCGCCGACCTGGTGGAGTGACATCATGGCTCCCCGCGTCCTCGTCCCGGAAGTCGTCGCGCCGCCCAAGGCCGGCGACACCCTCCGCCGGTTCAGGGAGGCCCGGGACCGCGCCTACCACCGGGCGACCGATCCCCTCTGGCCTCTCCGGGATCCTCACGGCGCCGTGCCGATGCCAGGGGCCTACGAGATGCCGGCCTCGGAGCTGGAGAGGGCGAGCAGTCATCCGGAGGCAGGATGCAGGACGCAGCCAGGACATGTACAGCCGCGCTGGACGCTGGGCCCGGAGGCGCCGGCCTGGCTGCGCCGGATCTGGAAGGAGAACTCCCGCGAGGCGCCCAAACCATCGCGGGAAGAAACGGTGCGCTAACGCACAACGCCCCCGCGTCAGCGCAACCTGACCGGGGGCACGGCCCACAACCCGCAACCTGAAAGGAGAGGATTATGGGCACCCAGACTGTACCACGCAGGAGCAACCGATGCAACAGCCTTTCACTCACAGTGTTACCCTTCTTCCCTGGCCTCAAGAGAGCTATCCGCCTGGTCCGGCGCTGGGAGGAGATCGTCGAGCGACGGGCGGAGGAACTCGGGCGTGCCGATCCCTCGTGGCACGGACCCGGGACGTGTGGCTTGCAGCACTTCATCGCTGCCCGGAACCCCAAGGCCGTTCCGGGGATGCGTCTGTACCGGTAGGCCAGCCGACCGGAAGGACAAGAAGCCCCTGGCGGGTGCCTCCGTCCAGGGGCTTCCCCTTGCCCACAGGCCCCAGCCTGAGAGCGGGGCTCGATCATTTGGCAGTCTCGGAACTGAAGGGAGAAACCCATGGGCTATCTGTACCGGCCGATGCTGAAGGGCAAGTCAGAGAGTGAGCGGACCCCGGCAGACCTGGGGCTGAGTCGGGGTCCGAACGGCGCCGACTCGCAGAAGTGCCACCACCCGAAGCACGGCAAGGCGGACGTGTGCGCCGGGTGTGGGGCCCGGTTCTGTCGGACTTGGTGGATGAAGTATTATGTGAACGGACGCCCGGTGCGCGAGAGTACGGGGACCGAGAAGGAGACGGAGGCCCGGAAGGTCTTGAAGACGAAAGATGGCCGCGCGGCCAGCGGCCAACCCCTCTTGCCCCGGACGGACCGGATCACCTATGATGAACTCGCGGCGGATCTGGTGCGGCACTACCGGACCACCGGGGAGCGGGATCTCGGCGAGGCGGGCCGGCGCCTGACGCACCTGGCGCGCTTCTTCACCGGGCGCCGGGTGGTGACGATCACCCCGCCGGTCATCACAGAGTACGTGGAGAAGCGCCAGGCCGAGCCGACGAACCGGGGCGGGCTGACGAGCAATCGGACGATTAACCTCGAACTTGGCGTGTTGGGGCGCATGTTCCGATTGGCCTGTGAGAACGGAAAACTCTTCCGGGTGCCTCCAATCAAGACCCTCAAAGAGGCGCCCCCCCGCCAGGGGTTCTTCGAAGAGGAGCAGTACCGCTCGGTCTGGCGCCGGCTGCCGGCGGACCTGCAAGTGGCGGCCGAGATCGGTCACACCTACGGCTGGCGCATTCGATCGGAAGTCCTGACTCTCGCGTTGAGCCAGGTGGACCTGAAGGCCGGGACGATCCGGCTGGACCCCGGCCAGGCGAAGAATGACGAGGGCCGGCTCGTCTACCTCACCCCGGAACTGTCGACCCTGCTGGCGGCCCAGGTGGATCGCGTGAAGGCGTTGATGCGCGAGCGCGGGGCCGTGATCCCGTTCCTCTTTCCCCACCTGACGGGACCCCACCAGGGCAAACGTCGCCTGGATTTTGTCAAGCGGTGGAAGACGGCCTGCCGGCAGGCCAGCTGTCCCGGCATGCTGAAGCATGATCTGCGACGTACCGCCGTCCGGAACATGGTGAACCGCGGCGCCTCGGAGAAGGTGGCCATGACGGCCACGGGGCACAAGACCCGGAGCGTGTTCGACCGCTACCATATCGTGAGCCCGGGGGACCTCCAGGAACTCGCCCGGAAGCTGGCGGGCACAGCGACGGGCACAGCGCACCAGATGCCCCTTGACGCGGTCGCCGTAAGTATGCGAGAGTGCAGCCCTGGCCCTGTAGTTCAGATGGATAGAACGAGGGCGTCCTAAGCCCTGCGTCGGGGGTTCGAGTCCCTCCAGGGCCGCCAGCAACGTGCCGTTGGGACCGAGCACGCGGGCGGAGCGCGGGCCTCGGCGATGACATTCACGTATACGAACGAGGTGTGCCGGTGGCAAGTGCCATCAGGAAGCCGGAGATCCGGAGAAACCCTCTCGCCGAGTGGGTGGTGGCGACAGTGCGCTTCGTGCAGGCGCACCGCGTCGCCGTCGTGGCGGCCTTGGCGGTTCTGGCCATCGGGGCGAGTTCGGCTGGGGGCTATTGGTGGCGCCAGCAGCGGAAGGAAGAGGAGGCAAGTCGCCTCCTTGCGAAAGCGGTGAGTGCAATTCGCGGGGATCAGCCCGGAGCCGTTGGAAATCCCGACGAGGCCTCCAAGGCCCTCCAACAAGTCGTGAGGGGGTTTCCAAGTACCCACAGCGCGGAGGAGGCCCTTCTTGCGCTGGGGGACGTTCAGTATAGCGCGGGAAAAATTGACGAGGCCCTTGCATCATTCAGTCAATATCTGACAGCATTTCCGCGGGGGGCGTTCACACTGATGGCGGGACTGGGTAAGGCCTACGCCCAGGAGGCGAGGGGCGATTTCCAGGGGGCAGCGCAGACGCTGTCCCACGTCTTGGAGCGCGGCAAGGATGATCCTTTGGCGGGGGAGGCCTACATGACTCTCGCGCGCGTCTACGAAGAGATGAAGAAGCCCGACGACGCAATGCGAGTCTATGGGCAGGTAGTAGAGAAAGATACTCAGACCCGATGGGCGCAGTATGCCCTACAAAGGATGAACGATCTTAGGAAAAAGTAGCCCGCCATCAGTCTCGCCTCGAGAATCCTGCCGATGTTTCCCGCATTCCGACGCGAGCCGGATTTTTGAAGTCAAGGAACGCCAGGCCTAGACAGTGGACCAGTCCAACCATGCCGCCGGTATCGGAAGGCTGGCACGAACCAGACTTCTGTGGAAAATAGGAGGATATCCGGGTCCGGACTTGGGGGGGTTATGTGTGTCGCGGATGGTCTGATAAGAGGTATTATGTAAAATAGACTGACCAACAAACCACGGACACGAAGACCGCCCACTCCTTTTTCCGCACCCAGCACTGCAGGCGCCAATGTACGAGCTAACCCTCACCTACTGCCGCGGCCCGACGATTCCAGCGAACGGCGCCGCCAGGATATCCCCGATCGACCTGCGCTCTCGGCTAGGCGCCTTCTCCTTCAGGCTCTAGGAGTTCAAATTCAGGGCCTTTTTGTGATCTGCAGTGTCGGTCATGCCCAGGTGCCCTCGAGCCACGACCTCAGGTGGTCGCATGGGATGATCCATTTGTCACACAGTTCAGGGTCCTCTCGTGGTCTCTACGGGTTTTGGCCTGGAGCTGCACGCGAACCGCGATGAACGCCACAAGGACATTCGCGAAAACATCCTGATGCTCAGTTATAAACATCGTGAATCACATTATGTATTTCGCATAACATCCTATATTTACAGTATGTTATGTTTTTATACGGCAATCATACCAGACGTACGGAGGGCACGTTTCGAGGCAAGAGAGAGGTTGGTGGCGGCGGGTGGACTCGAACCACCGACATAGGGCTTATGAGACCCCCGCTCTGCCAACTGAGCTACGCCGCCACAGGACGGAGAAGCATGAAGCTGTGTTCGCCAAATCACCTTTCGGATCAGGCCGGATGATAGAAAAGCGCTGAAGCGCTGTCAAGGCCACATCGGAAGGACCCAGGGAAGGGCCGATGCCGAGATACGATCCGTTTCATGAGCCCCATCCACTCACGGCTGCGATGAGCCCTTCAGCCCTTCCAACCGTCGCTGTTCCTCGAACTTCTGTCGCTCGATGTCCTTGGGTTCGTAATACTTGGGATAGTACGTCCTGAACTGCTCGATCCACCAATTGACCCCATATGCGACGACGACGATTACAGCCAACCCGATCAGGGCCATGAGTCCCCGCCGTAACAGTTTCCGACGCCGGAGCCATCGAAAAGCCCGCACGTGTCTCTCGCGTCGTCCCTGGGGGGCCTGGAATCGAACCCCGTGGAGGACCTCTGAATCGCCATGGGGCAGGGTCCAACACACGGTGCCGGGCCGTGAGAGGCCGTCCTCCAGCGTAACACTCACCACACTCCCCTCGGGCAGCGCCGTCGGGAGGCGCAGTCGGGCACCCTCGAGGCTTGCATTGACGGCGACGCCTCGCAGGACGGTACTCTCGCGGCCCGGCTGGTTCACCGTGACGACGACCGGTACGTTCGTGCTCCACCGGGGCGCTCGCGGCAGCTCAGAGGGGGGGATGGAATCGGCCGTATATCGCCAGCGCCTGGGATCCTTCGGGGCGATTCTGTAGAACCGCGTCCGGCACTCTCCACAGCGAAATGGAAAGATCCCGAGCCACGTGAGCGGCCCGCGCTCCAGGATCCCCCGACGATGGGAGGCACGAACACCAGTCGCCCGGCAGACAGGGCATGCCAGTATCTTTTCTTTTTGTGTACCTATCATCAGGGGCGTTCCTAGCTCCCGCGAAATTCGGTTCGCTTCCCCTGGAACACCATCCCTCTACACCGGCTTCCTCACTCCCCCGCCTGATCCTCGGCCGACGCCTGCCTGTAGAATGACTGTCGTGCTGAGCCGTTTCCCGCGCGGCGGACGTCCCCGGGGTTCGCGACTTCTCATGGCGGACTCGGAACCCCCGGTTATTCCCGGACCAGGCCCAGGCGCACCTCCGGCAATTCCATGTACCAAAGCAGCACAGCGGAAATCCCCATCGCGACGAGCGTCAGGAGGATGTATGGCATGTCAGCCACTGTGGCACCGCCAACCGTCTTCGTGGCGTGCGGCCAGAGCATCATGAGCCGGCTGATGATGTTGAAACCCTGCGAGAAGGACATCAGATACCAGGGCCAGGCGTGCGTGCTGCGTCGGAGGATTAGCTCAACATCCGCCAGGAGCACCAGCACGGCCAGGAGGACGGGCAGCCACCATTCCTGCCTATTTGGCGAGAAGGACTCGGGCGGGAAGAGGACGAGCGGGATCAACTGCAGGATGAGAACCGCCACGATGACCTTCCGGCGTGTGATGGCGTCGCGTGGCATGATATGGCCTCCCAATCGGGCGGCGCCCGTCGCCCCCCGCGCTCGTGCGCTCCGAGCGGCGCAGTGACCGGCCGGCATCATATTCCACTCCCCGCCCGCATTGTTATAAGTTGTCCGCAGGCCAGCGTCAAGCCTCTTGACTTTTGAGCCAGCCTTGGTTATTAGAAGCGGATGTTTCAATTTGGCTTGGCCGAGATGGCGTCCGGTGCCATATATCGGGTGCTCCGCTGACGAGCCACGCCAGCCCCGGCACGCATACCTGCGCGGTCCGTAGACACAATCTCCACGCCGCGCGTGGTGCATCATCCACCGGCTAAAGAAAGGAGGGATTGCCCCCACGACCATCGGCAGAATGGGCCCCAAAAGGGATCGGGCCTCCAAGGCTCAACTGGCTGTGCGGCCCAGGAGGCTCAGCCGGTTTCCGTTGAGAACCTATTGCGGAGGAGAGCTTTCATGCGCACGCTCAAGGTAGCAGCGGTTTTGGCGATGGTGGCGGCCGCCCTCACGGCCTGCGGCCCCAAAGAAGACACGATCAAGGTAGCGATCCTAGCCCCCCTCTCCGGCCCGGTGCCGACCTTCGGGGTCATGACGCGGGATGGAGTACTGCTGGCGATCGAAGAGTGGAACGCCAAGGGTGGCGTCCTGGGGAAGAAGATCGTGCCCGTCGTGGAGGACAGCCAGTGCACCCCAGATCCGGCGGTGAATGCCGCCAACAAGGTGATTGACCAGGACAAGGTCCACTACATCGTCGGCGAGGTGTGCTCCAAGGCGTCCATTCCGGTGTCCGAAATTGCCAACAGCAAGAAGGTCGTTCAGATCAGCCCGACCTCGACCAACCCGGATGTCACGGTCGGCAAGGACGGGAAGGTGAAGGACTACATCTTCCGCGCGTGTTTCATTGACCCGTTCCAGGGCACGGTCGGCGCCAAGTTCGCTCTCGGCACGCTCAAGGCCAAGACGGCCTTCATCATGCTCGACCAGGCCAACGATTACGTCAAGGGGCTGGCGGAGTTCTTCGAGAAGGCCTTCACGGCCGAGGGCGGCAAGATCGTGGGCAAGGAGACGTATACCAGCAAGGACACCGACTTCTCGGCCATCCTGGCCAAGGTCGCTGCCGCCAAGCCGGATATCATCTACCTGCCCGACTACTACAACATCGTCAACCTGGTGACCAAGCAGGCGAAGGAAAAGGGCATCAAGGCCCCGTTCATGGGCGGTGATGGCTGGGATTCCTCCGACATGGACCTCAAGGCAGCCGACGGCGGCTATTTCACCAACCACTACTCGCCCCAGGATACGCGCCCGGAGGTCCAGAATCTGGTCAACGCCTTTGGCGCGAAATACAAGGACGACAAGGGCCAGCCGAAGGTCCCGGATGCCCTGGCCGCCCTGGCCTACGACGCGACCAATCTGCTCCTGCAGGGCATCAAGGAGGCCGGCGCGGACGACACGACCAAGGTGAAGGACGCCCTGGCCAAGATCAGCTTCAGTGCCGTCTCCGGCAAGATCACCTTCGATGCCAACCACAACCCGGTCAAGTCCGCCACGATCCTGGCCATCAAGGATGGCAAGGTGGCATTCAATTCCGTGGTGAATCCGTAGCAGCTGCAGTAGCGGCAACGGCTCGGCATGGAGGGCGACCTCGGTCGCCCTCCATGTGTTCGATCCCCCCGCTCTCCATCTCGAGGTCATGCGTTGATGCCACAGACAGCCGCCTCAGCAACGCCCTCCCTTGCGCGCAGGCCCGGGGCTCGTATGGCTTGGATCGGCCAGGGCTTTCTCCTGCTCCTGGCCCTCGTGACCTTCTTGATCCTGGCGCGCGATCTGATCCGCGATCCGCGCCTCTTCGTCCAGATTGTCATCAGCGGCCTCCAGTTGGGCTTCGTCTACGCACTCATCGCGCTGGGCTATACCATGGTGTACGGCATCGTCAAGTTGATCAACTTTGCGCACGGCGATGTCTTCATGGTCGGCTCGTTCGTCAGCTTCTACGCGGTGACGCGTTTCCAGCTCCACGTCTGGCCGGCGTTCGTCTTTCCCACCCTGCCGCGCGGCGTGGTGGTCGTCATCGGCTCCCTGACGGTGATGCTGCTCTCGATGATCACGTGCGTGGCGCTGGCCGTCACCATCGAGCGGGTCGCCTACAAGCCGCTGCGCGACGCGCCGCGCATCGCCGCCCTGATCACCGCTATCGGCGTGTCGTTCTTCCTGGAGTTCTTCGGGGCGCTGAACTTCGTCTTCTCCCCCCGCTTCATCCCGTACCAGCGGCCCTTCGAGGTCGTCACCTGGTATTTCAAGGACGGGTTTCACGCGCTTATCGAGGGCACGGCCCCCCCGGAGGGAAGCATCACGTTCTCCAACATCTTCGTCATCATCGTCGCGGCGTCGGTGCTGACGCAAGTAGTGCTCCAATTCCTGGTGCGCCGGACCAAGATGGGCAAGGCGATGCGCGCCAGCTCGTTCGACAAGCCCACCGCCCGGTTGATGGGGATCAACGTGGACCAGGTCATCTCGTTCACCTTCGCGGTGGGGGCGGCGTTTGCGGGGCTGGGCGGGGTCCTGTACGCCATCGCCTACCCCTCCATCTGGTCGCAGCTGGGCATCCTGCCCGGCCTCAAGGCGTTCGTGGCGGCGGTGCTGGGCGGCATCGGCAGCATCCCCGGGGCCTTCGTGGGCGCGCTGATCATGGGGCAGGCCGAGGCCCTGACCATGGGCTACATCTCGACCCCCATGCGTGATGCGGTGGCGTTCACCATCCTTATCATTGTCCTACTGGTCCGGCCGACGGGGATCTTCGGTGAGCCGGAGAAGGAAAAGGCGTAGGGGCTGTCGATGGATTTCAACGCCGGCTTCCTGATCATCTCCGTCGTCAAGATCACGGCCGTGCTGGCCTGGATCTACGGATTGCTCTGGGTCCTGGGACACGCGTCACGCGCGGTCAAGGCCGTGGGGGTCGTGTGTGCCTTTGCCGTCATCCAGCTGGCCCTCTCCGTCCGGATCGGCGATTCCGCCATCTTCAACGATTTCGACCAGGGCCTCCTGTTCCAGGCGTGCACCATGGCCATGGTGTCGCTGGGCCTCAACCTGATCTACGGCTTCAACGGCCAGTTCAGCCTGGGCCAGTGGGGCTTCTACGGCATCGGCGCGTACGCGGCCGCGGACGTTACCTACCGCTGGACTGACGGAGACGCCCGCGGCCTTCTGGTCCTCGGGATCGGCGTCATGCTGGGCGGGCTGACCATCTGGGGCGTTGGCCAGCTGTTGCGGCGGTATGCGGGGATGCCGGTGCTGTCGGCCTTCACACTGTACCTCATCGGCTGCGTCGCCGCCGGGGCGATCGCGGTGTGGCTGGGCGGCGCCCTCAACGGTCTGCTGGCCCCGCTGTTCGGGACCAAGGGCGCCCCCGGTCCGCTCAGCAGCGCGGCAGCGCTGCAGGTGGTGTTCGTCCTGGCCGTGCTTATCGCGGGCGGCTTCGCGGCCGAGGTCAGCTTTCTCTTCGGACTCCCCGTGCTGACCCTGGGCAGCGACTACTTCGGCATCGCCACGCTGGGCTTCACCATCGTCATCAACACGCTGATGGTCAACTCGGATACCATCCTGCCCTTCCCGGAGATGAAGGGCGGGCGGGGGATGATCGGCATCCCCAAGCTGACGACTTGGTTTTGGGCCTTCCTGTTCCTGGTGCTGGTCATTATCGTGATGCGCAACCTGATCCATTCCAGCACCGGCCGGGCCATCACGTCCGTGCGGGAAGACGAAACCGCTGCCAAGGCCATGGGCATCGACGTGGCCGCCAACAAGCTGCTGGCGTTCGTGATCGGCAGTTTCTTCGCGGGGATCGGCGGCGGGGTGTACGCGCACTTCATCGGCTTCCTCAGCCCGGGGACCTTCGACTTTCTGGTGGGGTTCAACCCGCTCATCATCGTTGTCTTCGGTGGCCCGGGCAGCATGAGCGGCACGATCGCGGCGTCCTTCGGCTGGATCTTCTTTCTGGAGGGGCTGCTGCGGGTCATCTTGGGCCAGATGGGGACCGAGGCCCCCACCTGGCGTTTCGTCCTCTACCCCATCGCGCTCCTCCTGCTGATTCTGGTGCGACCCCAGGGACTGCTGGGGAGGGCGGAATGGGGCTTCCTGCGCGCCCCGGAGGTGCAGCCGCGGACGCACGACGGGCCGCGCGCCACTCCAGTGCCAGCGGGCAAGTAGGTGCGAGAACCGATAATGTCGCCGACCCCGATGAACGATCCCGAGAACCCCACGCTCCGGATCCAGGGCCTCACCAAGTTCTTCGGCGGCCTGCGCGCCGTCAGCGACTTCGACCTGACGGTGAGGCGCGGCGAGCTGGCCGGTCTCATCGGCCCCAACGGCGCCGGCAAGACCACCGTCTTCAACATGATCAACGGGCTCTACTATCCCACCGGTGGCGACATCCTTTTCCAGGGGGACAACACCGTCGGGATGGAGCCTTTCGAGATCACGCGACTGGGCATCGGTCGGACCTTCCAGAACATCCGGCTGTTCCCCAATCTTACGGTCCTTGACAACGTCCGCATTGCCTACCACCCGCACGCCGGCTACGGCATGATGGACGCCGTTCTGCGGAACAAGAAGTTCGACGCCAAGGAACGCGAACTGACCGAGCGCGCGCAGGATTTTCTGGCCATCTTCAAGCTGGAGAGGATCCAGCACGAGCTGGCCAAGAACCTGCCCTACGGACAGCAGCGCCGCGTGGAGATCGCGCGCGCCCTGGCCTCCACGCCCCGCCTGCTCTTGCTGGACGAACCGGCGGCCGGGATGAATCCCGGCGAGATCGTCACGCTGATGGAGTTGATCCACTTCATCCGGGACCAGTTCGACCTGACCATCCTCCTCATCGAGCACCAGATGCGCGTGGTGATGGGCATTTGCGAACACATCACGGTGATGGACTTCGGCGAGGTGATCGCGCGCGGCACGCCGAAGGAGATTCAAGGAAACGTCCGATGCATCGAGGCATACCTGGGCAAGGGGGCGGCCGGTGTTGCTTGATGTCCGCGAGCTCAATGTCTACTACGGGGCCATCCATGCCCTCCAGGGCATTTCCTTCACGGTAAACGAGGGCGAGATCGTCACACTGATCGGAGCCAACGGCGCCGGCAAGTCCACCACCCTGTGCACCATCTCCGGCCTTCTGCGGCCGCGGCGCGGCTCCATCCGGTTCAGGGACCGCGACATCACGATGATACGCGCCGAGCAGATTGTCCGGTTGGGGATCATCCAGGTCCCCGAGGGCCGCAAGATCTTCGCGCCCCTCACGGTCCGGGAGAATCTGGAGATGGGCGCCTACACGCGCGAGGACAGGGCGGAGATCCAGCAATCCCTGGAGCGTGTGTTCGCCAGCTTTCCCCGCCTCAAGGAACGGATCAATCAGCCTGGCGGCACGCTGTCCGGGGGTGAGCAGCAGATGCTGGCCACGGGGCGCGGCCTGATGAGCCGGCCCACCCTGCTCCTTCTGGACGAACCCTCGATGGGCCTCAGCCCGATCATGGTCGAGGAGATCTTCCGGATCATTCGGGAGATTAACGCCAAGGGCACGAGCATCCTGCTGGTCGAGCAGAACGCCCACATGGCCCTTTCCATCGCTCACCGCGTCTACGTCCTGGAGACGGGCCGCATCGTCCTCGAGGGCAGCGCCAAAGAGGTCCGCGAGAATCCCCAGGTCAGAGCGGCGTATCTGGGCATCAGCTGAATTCCGGGAGCTTCGTTCCCGGGCACCTCGTCTCCGCCCGCATCCCCTTTCCGCAGCTCCCACGCCCCCGTGAGGCTCCAGCACGGCTTGGCCGGTCTGGGGCTCGCTGTCAGGGAGATCCTCGACGTCGTGCCTCGCTGGTATGTCCCCACACTGCGCGGATTCACTTCGGGCTACGCCCGCGCATTAGGATGGAAGCGGCCATGGGGATGGAAAATACGGAACCACCTGATGGGGATGGGGCGACCAGTTGGCCGCCCCATCCGGAGGGTTAAGGTCTTACGAACTGCGAGACCCTTGCGAACTTCTGGAACGTGTGGGACCCCACAGGGACCAACCCCCGCGTGGCGGCAAAGGTGTCGGTCACCTCGGCCACATAGAGGTCGCCGCGGGAGTCGGCGCAGATCCCATGGGGGGCGATGAAGCTACCCGGGGCCGTCTTTTCGCCCTCATGCCCGAACTGTGCCAGCACCTTTCCGCTCATGTCCAGCACGCTGACCCGGCCGGGCATGTCTTTCTCGATCTTGCCCAAGCGGAAGGAGCGCTGGCCGGGTACCCACCACAGCTCCGACACATACATCAGCCCATCCCGCATGCAGAGACCGGTCGGCCGCTGCACGTGGGTCCACTGGTCAAGAAACTGGCCGGTCGGGCTGAAGATTTGGATCCGATCGTTCTCCCGGTCGGCCACGAACACCCGACCATCCGGCGCCACCCAGATGTCGTGAGGCAGATTGAACTGGCCGGGTTTGGTACCGGGCTCGCCCCAGGATTGGATGAACGTGCCGTCGGCCGAGAAGCGGTGAACCCTGGCGTTCCCGTAGCCGTCGCACACGTACAGCTCCCCGTTGGGAGCGATGGCGACGCCGGTGGGCCGGTTGAAGGGGGGTCCGCCGTGCGTGATGCTGGCCAACCTGTCAAAAGGATCCTTGATCTTGGGATCGTACCCGGTGTCGGATGCCACCCCCGGGGTGCCCAGCATCATCAGCTGCTTGCCGTCGGGGGTGAACTTGCGGACGGTGTGGTCCCCGTCGTCCACGGTGTACACCGCCCCATCCGGACCGAACCGGATGCAGTGGGTACGCGGGGTGAAGACCCCTTCCCCCCAGGAGGTGACGAAAGTCCCATCATGCTCGTACACGATCACGCGCACGTCGCTGCGGGTGATGAGATAGACGCGATCGTTGGCGTCCACGCCGGCGCCGACACAGTCCAGGTGCCGGTAACCCTTGGGGAGCTTCTCCCAACCCGCTACGAGCCGATATCTGAGTTCTGCCATACCCGTTCCTCCGTTCCCCATTGGTTGCGATCCCCTAGCCCGCAGTCGCTCAGCTCCGGGAGCCTTTGGTGCCGCGAACCCGCAGGCTTTCTATCGCGCTGGCGCCGATGCGTGGCCGAGTCTACAACGGAAGTTGATTCCCACAGCTATCAAGATGGGAGGGGGCCCCTTCACCCGGTCACGAATCGCGTCGCTGCTTCTTCAGCCTGGAGACCACCTCGGGGTTGACCGGCGTGAGCGGCGGCTTCCCCTGCAGCACCGCCAGGATGTTGTCGGCCGCCAGGTCGACCATGGCCTGGCGGGTCGCCTCGGTGGCGCTTCCCACATGGGGCAGGACGACCACGTTCTCCATCTTCAATAACGGGTTGTGGCGATCGACCGGCTCTTTCTCGAGGACGTCCAGGCCGGCGCCGGCGATGCGATCCTCCTGAAGCGCCTTGATCAGAGCTTTCTCGTCCACCACGGGCCCGCGCGAGGTGTTGATGAGAAACGCCGTCCGCTTCATCTTCGCCAACTGCGCTTGGCCGATCATCCCCCGGGTGTCGGGGGTGAGCGCCGTGTTGATGGCGACAAAGTCGGACTCCTTGAGCAGGGTGTCCATGTCGATGAACTTGTATCCATGCTCCTTCTCCAGCTCCGGCCGGCGAACCGTGTCGTAGTAGAGCACCTTCATGTGGAACCCGAGTCCACGGTAGGCCACCTCGGCGCCGATCCTCCCCAGTCCGATGATGCCTAGCGTCCCATGATGGACGTCCCATGCCATGGCGGTCATGCCCGCGGTCTTCCAGTGCCCCGCTCGGACCCAACGATCCTGTTCGCAGATGCGCCGCGCGACCGCCAAGATGAGGGCGAAGGTCAAGTCGGCGACCGTATCGGTGAGAGAGCCCGCCGTGTTGGTCACGATGATCCCGCGCCGGGTCGCCGCGGCGATGTCCACGTTGTCAAAGCCCACTGCGGTCAACCCAATGATGCGTATGCGGGGGGCCTTGTCCATCAACTCGCCCGTCCAGCCATCGGTACCCAGGACCGCATCGACATCCGCGATTTCCTTTTCAAACACGTCAGCGGGGCATCGGCCAGACCCCGCCCAGACCCGGGTCTCGCACACCTCGCCCAGCCGGACCAGCACGCCAGGTTTCACTGCTCTGGAGATGTACACCTTGGCTTTCGACATCCATACCTCCCTTTCAATTCCCACCGCGTCCAGTGAGCGGGCCCCTCTCTGCCACCGATCGCACTCAATGGTCGGTCGACGGCTATCCTAACGAACCCGTGCCCCTCACGCCAAGCGGTACTTGACAGTTGTCCTCTCCACCAACTGATACACCATACCTGCTCTCCCCCACCAGCGGCGGCGAGGGGACAAACGCGACCAACCTTGAGTTGCCTCAGCGAAACACCTGGTGCGCGCGGGGCGGGAGCACTTTTCGGGTCGCGGTGTTCATCTCGTTCGTCCCCCCGCTGGGCACGCCCGTCGCCTTGGCGCGGCCGCTGTCAACAGCGTAGATGCGGAACTGGCTCGTCCAGATCCGGACCCGCCGATGCGGGGCCGGGTCAGCGTAGATGTGATGTTCCCGAGGCCCATCCCACCTCAAGAGCATCCCCGGGGGCCTCGAAAGCGCGCCTACACTCTCCTCCGTCCCCGCACTCGTTCCCATGCGTTGCGAGCCTCGGGCACTCCAAAGGCCAGGACCGCGGCACAATAGACCAGCCCGTACGGCCCCAACACGAGCACCGCCTGGGAAAGTGGGTGTAGAAGGCCGACGGCCCCTTTGATGATCCAGGCCACGCCAGCCCCGGTCGCGGCGGCTGTCCACAGCCGCAGTGTGAATGAAACCGGCAGGCCGCTCGTGCCGATGCGCTGATTCAGGCACCTGCGCAACAGCAGGAGCTCCAGCCAGCCCGCCAGCCCCGCTGAGGCAGTCAGGCCGGCCACGCCCCAGCGCGAGGCGATTCCGAGCAGTGGGGGGAAGAAAACGGCGGTCACGTAGCCGAACAGTGCGGTCAGCACGACGCGCAGGATGGCGAAACGGAGGGGCGTTCGCGTGTCCCGCAAGGCGTAATAGGTTGAGGTGTAAAGTCGTCCCAGGGTGGAGGCCAGGAGGCCCACGGCGGACCCGGCAAGGATCGCCCAGACGTACACCGCGTCTGCCCGGGAAAAGCGCCCGGATTGATAAATGGCCGCAGCGACGACATCGCCGAGGGTGAGAAAGGCCATGGCCGAGGGGACGATGAACAGGGCGATGCGGCGAAGACCGGAATTCAAACAGGCGCGCAGGTGGCGGGCCACTTCCTCCTGATTACCGAGGGCGCTAGACATGGCGGGCAGCTCTGCGGCGGACACGGACATGCCGAACAGGCTCACCGGCAGGGTGTACAGGGTCTGGGCATAACTGAGTCCGGCCACCGCGCCCGTCCCCAGGAGGCTGGAGATGAGCGAATCAACATAGGCACTGATCTGAATGACGCCCCGGCTTATGAACGCCGGCACGAAGTTCCTGATCACGATCCGGACCTCGGGGAGCCGAATGTCCGGCGCCAGGCGCAGACGCCCAACCAGGCGGAGAACGACAGGGATCTGGATGCCCAGTTGCAGCAGGCTGCCCAGAACGGATCCCCACGCCGCCAGGGTTGCCAGAGAGAATTGCGGCTGTTTGCTCCCAAAGCTCAGGAGCGCTGCAATGATGGCGGCGTTCCAGACGACCGGCGCGGTGTAGGAAAGGAGGAAATGGCGGTGGCTGTTCAGGATCCCGAGGCACCAGGCGGAAAAGACCAGCAGCCCGGCGCCAGGAAAAAATATCCTCACGAGACGGATGCACAGCTCGCGTTTTTCTCCTTCAAAGCCGGGAGCGATGGCGGCAATCATATACGGGGTCGCGCAGAGCCCGACCACCACCAGCATGGAAACCACCAGGCCGAGAATGGCGGCGATCGCCCCGGCCACTTCTCCCGCTTCCTTCGTGTTCCTCCGCGCGAGGAGCCCTGCGTAGGCGGGGATGAAGGAGGCCGACAGGACCCCCTCACCGAAGAGATTCTGGAGAAAATTGGGGATACGAAAGGCGGCGCGGAATGCGTCGGCCGCATCCGAGTTGCCGAAATAGTGGGCAAACACACGGTCCCGAATCAATCCGGCGAGACGGCTCAGCAGAATGCCCGCTCCGACCACGTAGGAAGAGCGGGCTGCCCCGGAAGGGGATTCGAGGTGCTCTGTCGCGGATGGAGCATCCATAGAGTGGGCGGACACGAACAAGAGAATGTGCGGCCGAGGCGGGCAAGTGGGCGAAGTCCCTCGATGGCGGACGGGATGGAGTCACCCCCGCGGCCGGCTCGGTCTATACGATCTGGCACGTCTCCTCGAATGCGAGGCGTGGGTTCCGGAGGTGAACTTTGCTCGGATCACCATATCCCAAATTTACCAGGAAGTTCGATTTCAACTTGCCACCAGGGAAGAAGGCAGCGTCCACCTTGGCGCTGTCAAAGCCGGACATGGGGCCGCAGTCGAGGCCCAGCGCCCGCGCCGCCAGGATCAGGTATGCCCCCTGCAAGCTGCTGTTGCGAAACGCGGTACTCTGGATCAGCTCGGGGTTCCCGACGAACCAGGACCGGGCATCCGCGTGGGGGAACAGATGGGGCAGCTTCTCATAAAACTCCGTGTCGTACCCCACGATGACGGTGACCGGCGCCGCTATAGTCTTCTCCACGTTGGTCGGCGCTAGGCACGCTTTGAGTCGCGCCTTGGCCTCCGGCGATTTGACAAACACGAACCGCGCCGGCAGGGCGTTGGCGCTGGTCGGACCCATCTTCACCAGGTCGTAGAGCCGGCGCAACACCTCGTCGCTCACCGGCTCGTCCTGCCACCCATTCTGGGTTCGCGCCGTGCGAAACAGCTGATCGATGGCCTTGTCGTCGAGTGTGGTTGGCATCCTACCCTCCTTCCCTCCTTGAGGTCGCCCAGGCCGCCTTTGCAGGGGAGGACGACCGGTGTGGTGTCAGGGGCGTCCAGGCGCGCGACCCTTCGGATGAGCGTACCGGCCGGACACGCCCGTCCGACGCTGTCCCTCCGCCCAGCGGGGCGGTTGCGCCACTGGCTCGTCGAAGGGCGTGCTGCCACATGCCATTGTAAACGAAAGGGCGGGACATGTCACCATCGGGCGCGACACTACGCCGAGATCCCCTCTGGCTGACTCGTCAACACCGCGCGAAACCTGAGCCGGCTCTGGATCATCGGACCGTGGGCGTTCGCTGCGCGCTCGAGCGGGTACGCCTCGATCATCGACCGGATGCCGGTCAGCGCGCAAAAAGCAAGGGCCTCCTCCTCCGAATCGCTGGACAACCCCGACAGCAACCCCTGGATCGACTTGCGGCCGCGTATGAGTTGAAGCGGGGATACCTCGATCGGATCAACCGCCCCTGCTACCACCACCATGCGGCGACCACCCACGGGTACTGCAGGGGGCAACCCACGTGAACGAGGCGGGAGTGGAAGTGTTCAAGGACGGCCAGGGCTAGCCGCCCTGGCGCTCCCGCGATGTCTTCTCGGGCGCGCTGTGCGGACGGGCTGGGGGCGGGGCCGCCGGGCGGGTCGCGGGCTGTGGCGGCTTGGTCTCAGCCCGACTTGGCGAGAGGCGATTGGCGGGCTCGCCCGGCAGAGAATGCGCCCGGCGCTCGGCGCGATGGGCCGGAGGCGGGGACACGGCCGACGACGGGCCACTCCCCGGCGCCTCGCGCCGCGTGCCTTCACGCCTGGGGGGAGAGGGCGGCTGCGCGCGATCGGGGATGGGACGCTCGACCGTGCTCTGCCCGAAGCGGGGACGGGGCAAGACCGGGGCGGTCTCGCGCTGCTGAGGCACCGAGACAAGGCGAGGAGCCGGCGTGGGGACCCCCGCTGGCCCCACGTTCCGCTCCCCCCCCGGAGGCCGGCGACCCGAGGTGCGGCGCGCGACTGGCGACCACCGATCGCCTCAGAATCTCCTCGGGGGGTCGGATGCCGCGACTCGCCGTGGGCACGAAGCTGGCGGGCGTCGCGGTGATCTGCGGCCCGGTGTGGATCGGCTGGAGGCTCTTCACATCCACGTGGACGACGCGCGCCGGGCGGATGGGGCCGTGGCCGAAGCGATTCTCGTTGACCGCGTTGCCGAGGCCCCAACCCGCGGGCCATGGGAACGGTCGGGAGCTTGGTTCTTCCCGACCGTTCCAGAGCGCGAAAGAACTCATGCGAGCCAAGACCGGGACCGGGGCGCCCCCAGGACAAGAGTCGTTAGGCAAGGCGTCACGAGCGCCGCCAACCAAAGCCCCCACCCCGCCGCCACCCGTGGCCGCCGATGCCTTTGTGCAGTTCCCCCCATTTCGCCAGCTGATCCGGTGTGAGCTTGGATCGGATGGCGAGCTGGGTCTGGAGGTGCTGGTCGAGCATCTTGTCCTGAAGCTGCTTCACTTGGCCCGCCGCCGACTGAATGGCAGCTAGGTCAGAGTTCGGCTGCTGCAGGAGGTTCCGAAGCTCCCTGCGGGCCGCGAAGAGGGTCTGGATGTCCGCTCGTGCCGCATCCCGCCGAGCTTGGAGGATACCTCGGATGTCCGACACCTGCTGATCTGTGAGGCCCAGCCGCTCCTGCATCCGGTGCCAGTAAATCTGCGCCATGGCCGCACGATCCTCGGGGGTGAGGAGGTGCTGCCGTTGGGGGGGTTGCGCGGGTGTGCTCGGCGCTTGCTGGCCCAGAGCTGTTCCGGCGCTGCCTACCGCCAGCGCGAGGAAAAGCACCCCCGCCATGAACCACCCTTGGTGTCTGGCCAGATGTGTTCGAGGCATGCGTTGCTCCTTTCTTGGTGAATCCGCGGGCTTCCCCGTCGGTACACGGTGCGCTAACCAGGCGAACTCCGGCTTCCCTCCCTTTCGAGGGTTATGGGGCCGGAGGCGGCGGTGGCGAAGGGTATGGTGGCGGCCCGGGGGGTGCCGGGAAGTAGCCAGGTGGGGGGGGCGGCGGGGGGGGCACGGCCAGAGGTTGCCGAGGCCCCCGCACCACACCGGGGACCTGGTTCCCCTTCGCGTACATGCACTGCTGGTACGCCATGTCGTACCGGCGCTGCGCATGCCATCCGGCCGCCTGATCGGCATTGGCGCCCGCCGCCGCCCCCGTGAGGAGGCCGGCGCCGGCGCCGATCGCCGCCCCGGTGCCCGCATGGCCGGCCAAGGCCCCGAGCCCTGCCCCGAGCCCCGCGCCAACGGCGGTGCCTACCGCCGCGCCGACCGCCGTATTCTGGGCCGCGGGCGCGCCCGGCGGCCCCACCTGCTGGGCCGCCCACTGGCGGCAGGTGGCATCCTCGGCCTGGAATTGCTCAAAGGGTTTCCCCGGGGCGGGGAGCACCATCACGCTCGGGCCGGTCGGCAGCGTCGCACAGCCGCCCAGCGCCACCGCCGCGCTCCCGAGGAGCAGGACCCATCGTCTCTGCATCGCGCCATCTCCTTTCCTATCTCGGCGGGGTTGCCGGCGGCACGACCTGCATCCAGCCGTTCGGACACTGTTGGACGTACGGATAGTACCCCTGCGGGTTCTGACAGTAGTACCAGTAGGCCGGCGCCTGGGGGGCCGGGGCGGGCTGCTCATAGACCGGAGGCGGTTGGACGACCACGGGTGGGGCCGGATACGGGTAGTAATAGGGAGACCCCCACCACGGGCTCGGCCCCCAGTAGCCTGGTCCCACCCCGAGGGGGACGTCAAAGTTGAAAAAGACGTGCCCGCGCGCCTCGCTGGGGATCGGACTGGCCAGCAAGAGGACCAGGAGAACCAGGACCACCAACACACTGCAGCCAATCGCTCTCCTCATTTCAGCACCCCCCTAAACCTCCAGGACTCGGATCCCTCGCTCCGGGGCCCGGTCCATGGAAAACGAGTGGTTACGCCGCACCGCCCCTGTAGCAAA
>Ga0187870_1000164_pt1 | contig 88525 bp, 71 predicted proteins | sample June2016WEW_13_1_3_FD_132974 | JGI IMG/M metagenome (GOLD analysis project Ga0187870, IMG submission 132974) | Peatland microbial communities from SPRUCE experiment site at the Marcell Experimental Forest, Minnesota, USA - June2016WEW_13_150 | ecosystem: Environmental > Terrestrial > Soil >...
GCCGTACTCCTGTGATAGCCTTCTTCATGACCGCCTCCTTCGCATGTAGCTCTGCGCTACTTTCACCCGATCGCAGCGCAACCTACGATACTGCGCTCGGGGCGGTCACTTCATTATGACTAAGCAAAATTGACTCCTGCGTCCACTGCACATACTATGGTCGTGGGGGTTCCCGGGAGGCGGCAGTCATAGAATCATTGGGTTCGTCCGTCAAGGCTCTGGCGCATCTCATGCAAGGCCGGCCGACGCTGGTCCTCAGCGGGGCGGGAATCAGCACGGAATCTGGAATTCCGGACTATCGCGGCCCGAATGGTTCCCTGCGGACGCGCCATTCAATGCAATACCGCGAGTTCGTTGGATCGGCGGACGCGCGCCGGCGGTACTGGGCGCGCAGCGCGAGCGGCTGGGCCCAGGTGGGCAACGCCCGGCCCAATGCGGGGCATGTTGCCATCGCCCGACTCGAGCAGACAGGAGCCGCGACCGGTGTGATCACGCAAAACGTCGACGGCCTGCACCAGGCGGCGGGGAGCCGCCGCGTGCTCGAGCTGCATGGCTCGCTCGCGGAGGTTCGCTGCCTGACATGCGGTCTCCCGGAGATGCGTGACCATCTGCAGGGTCGGCTCCTGGAGGAAAATCCTGAATGGGCCTTTTCGCCGGTTGACGCAGCTCCGGATGGGGACGCCGAGGTGTCCCTCGAGACCGCGGCTTCTTTTTCCGTTCCAAGCTGCCTGCACTGTGGAGGCGTTCTCAAGCCGGATGTAGTATTCTTCGGTGAGAGCGTGCCCAGGCCTCGCGTCGAGGCCGCATGGGGGATGCTGGACGAGGCAGAGGTCCTCCTGGTTGTCGGCTCGTCTCTTGCGATTTTTTCAGGGCTTCGATTTGTGAACCAGGCGGCCAGGGACAAAAAGCCTGTCGCCATCGTGAACCAGGGAGAGACTCGAGGGGACGAAGTGGCAGCGGTTCGTATCGAAGGGAAGCTGGGTGAAGTCCTGCCCGCACTATTGAACGCTTTGGAGGGGTGATCGAAGAAAGGAGCTGCGTACCTGGCGGCTGCAGTCATTGTATTGCTCGTCTCGGCCGCCCCACGGAAGGATCATCTGCCGTGAATCTACGATTGACCTGAAAGCCAGTCGCAGGCATTGGTCCAGAGCTTCGCGTAGTCCTTCCAGAAGACAAAGTTGCAGCCCCAATGGGGCGCGGGATCGGAAGTGTAGGCAAGCACGCGGCCGCGTTGAAACTGGCCGACAGCAATGGCGGGATACCCTTCTCCCTTCCACGTGGCTATCACGTCGCAGCCGGGCCGCGGTTTGACCCTGTTGAAGCCAAGAACGGGAGGCATTGTGGAAAGGTCGACTGCCTTGAGCAGGGGATGCCCGGGAATTGCCGCCTCCGCCGTGAAACCTTCGGTGCTCTCCCGCAGGTCCTCCACCTCCAGGCACTCGCACGGCAGGATGCTCCCCAGCGGAGTCCTCCCCCAGCCTCCTTTTCCCATCTCCCCATTGAAGCTCAGCCAGCCGCCGAGAAACATCACGTGTGTCCCGGCATGGACTGCCTCGATCGTGAGACGGATGCGATCAGGAAACGTGAGCACTTTCGTGCCAAACAGGTGACGATTGAAAAACTGGGGGTGAAGCTGGAAATTCTTCGCTTCCACGTCGGAGAAGACAATGATGTCGTACTCTTCCAGGACCTTCTCGTATTCACCCGGAGGCATGTTGTAGAAATCCCACGTCGGGATGCTGACGATCTCATGACGCCCGCTCGATTCCACGGCAGCCACCAGCCACTTGCCGTAATTGATGAGATCCAATCCCTTGGGCGCATGGTTGAAGGATGTCTCCGCGTACACCGGGCCCAGTTGAACCGCCCAGTCGCCCACGTAGTAGACCTTGGCCATGGTGCTCATTCTATCATCTTCCCGCCGGTTTTCCCTGTGCAAATCATCACCTCGGTCTTATAATCAAGGCTTATGAAGGCCCTGGTGAAAAAGGCCCCGGGAAAGGGCCTGGAGATGCAGCAGGTCCCGATGCCCGTGGTCGGCGGCAACGATCTGTTGATAAAGGTGATAAAGGCCGCAATCTGCGGCACTGACCTGCACATCTGGAACTGGGACGAGTGGTCCCAGCGCACTCTTCGGCCTCCTCTGATCACGGGCCATGAGTTCGTGGGCCGGATCGTCGACAAGGGCGCCAGCGTCACCGGCTACGAGGTCGGGGAGAGGGTATCAGGGGAAGGGCACATCGTGTGCGGCGTCTGCAGGAGCTGCCGCGCGGGACGCAGGCACCTTTGCACCAATACGGTCGGCATTGGAGTGAACCGTGACGGCTGCTTTGCAGAATACCTCTCCCTGCCCGCTCCCAATGCCTGGCACGTGCATGCGGGGATCCCATCGGAGATCGCCTGCTTCCTGGACCCGCTGGGAAACGCCACGCATTCGGCCCTCTCCTTCGACCTGGTGGGAGAGGACGTCCTGATCACGGGCGCGGGGCCCATCGGAATCATGGCGACAGCCATTTGCAGGCACTGCGGCGCCCAGAGGATCATTGTCACGGATGTGAATGATTTCCGCCTCGGGCTCGCGGCCAGGATGGGGGCAACGATGACGGTGAATGTTTCCCGCACCTCCATCGAGGATGCGCGCAAAGAGCTGGGAATCATCGGGTTCGACATCGGCCTGGAGATGTCAGGAAACGGAGCTGCATTCGAATCGATGCTGGAGAACATGTACCATGGCGGGCGCATCGCGCTGCTGGGCATCCTTCCCAACTCCACGGGGATCCGCTGGGATCAGGTGATCTTCAAGGGCCTGGTCATCAAGGGGATTTACGGCAGGGAGATCTTCGAGACCTGGTACAAGATGCAGACAATGCTGCAAAGCGGGCTCGACGTGAGTCCTGTCCTTACCCACAAGTTTCCCTTCGACCAGTTCGAGAAGGGATTCGAGGTCATGCAGTCGGGCAGCTGCGGCAAGGTGATTCTCGAGATCGCGGAGGATGCAGGGGATGCTTGACCATGAAGCGCGCAGGGAGCTGGGAGAGCGAATTGCGGAGATCCGCTCCGCGGGGACGTACAAGGAGGAGCGGGTCATCCGGACGCCGCAGGGAGTGCATCTCCGTGTGCGCCCGGAAAGAGAAGTGCTGAACTTCTGCGCCAACAATTATCTCGGGCTCGCCTCGCACCCGCGGGTGCTCGAGGCCGCGCACGCCGCCCTGGACCGCTGGGGATACGGCATGGCATCGGTGCGTTTTATCTGCGGCACCCAGGAGGTGCATGCGGAGCTGGAGAAGAGCATGGCGGAGTTCCTGGCAGTTGAGGACTCCCTGTTGTACTCCTCCTGCTTCGACGCCAACGGCGGCGTGTTCGAGCCTCTGCTGGACAAGGACTGCGCGCTCATTACTGACCAGCTCAACCATGCCTCCCTCATCGACGGCGCGCGGCTGTGCAAAGCGGATCGATTCATCTACGCCCACGCGGACATGGCAGACCTTTCGGAGAAGCTGCGGGCGGCCTCCTCTGCGCGCATCAGGATGGTAGTCACGGACGGGGTCTTCTCCATGGACGGAGACCTGGCAAAGCTCGCCGAGATCTGCGCGCTTGCGGAAAAGAACGCGGCAATGGTCATGGTGGACGACAGCCATGCAACGGGATTCATCGGCAAAAAAGGCAGGGGCACGGCGGAACATTGCGGCGTCACGGGCCGTGTGGACATCATCTCCACCACATTCGGCAAAGCACTTGGAGGGGCAACCGGAGGATGCCTTGCCGGCAGGAAAGAGATCGTGGAGCTCCTCCGCCAAAGGAGCAGGCCCTACCTGTTCTCCAACTCGCTCGCGCCGGTGGTGGCCGGAGCGACCCTTGCCGTCCTCGACCTGCTGCGGGAAAGCACCGAGCTGCGCGACAGGCTCGAAGAGAACACGATCTTTTTCCGACGGGCCATCACGGCAGCAGGATTCGAGGTAAAGCCGGGCATCCACCCCATCGTTCCCATCATGCTGTACGAGGAGAGCCGGGCCATGGAAATGGCGCGCCTGCTGCTGGACGAGGGTATATACGTGATCGGCTTTTCCTACCCCGTCGTGCCGAAAGGCCAGGCCCGGATTCGGGTCCAGATCTCCGCCGCGCACACACGAGAGGACCTGGAAAAAGCTGTGGCTGCATTCGCCAAGGTGGGAAGGACCCTGGGCCTGCTGAAATAGAGTGAGTGGAAAAACTTGACCGCAATAGTCGGCCATGTTACCCTTCGAATGCAATTTTCCTGATAAACATGTCGGCATCCTGAAACCAAGGGGAGAAGAATGGAAAACACCGTTGTAAAGGTGCATCTGTCGGTCGCCCAAAAATATCCGGACTCCGTCGCATTGATGAGCAAGGACAAGAAAGGCGAGTGGTCCTCCATTACTTTTCGCGAGTTCGCCGCCCTTTACGAGCGCTTCGGAGCCGGAATGCTCGAGTTCGGGGTGAAAAGGGGTGACCATGTCGGCGTCATATCGGAAAACTGCAAGGAATGGCTGATTGCCAACCTGGGCATGCTCGGCATCGGGGCTGCTGATGTTCCGCGAGGGGCGGACACCATGCCCGACGAGGCGCGCTTCATCCTCCACCATGCTGACTGCACAATCAGCCTGGCGGAGAATGCGGAACAGCTGAAAAAGATTCTGGGCCGGAAAAAAGACCTACCTCTCCTGAAGACCATCATCGTGATTGACGAGGAGTTCAGGCCGGAGGACTTCAATGGGCCGACCGAAGGTGTGCAGATTACCACCTACCGGCACATCATGGAGCTCGGAAAGAAACGGCTGGCTGCCGATCCGCAGGCGTGGCGTCGCGAAATGGAGAAGGGAACGCCCGAGGAGCTTGCCACAATCATCTACACCTCGGGCACAACGGGCGAGCCGAAGGGCGTGATGCTCACTCACGGGAACTTCCTGCACAACATACGTACCATTCCGAATGCCATCCACGTCGGACCCACGGATATCTTCCTCTCCGTGCTTCCGGTGTGGCATTCCTTCGAGCGCATGATCGACAACTTCGCCCTCTCCCAGGGCACGGCCCTGGCGTACTCCAAGCCCATCGCAAAGATCATGCTCGCCGACATGGCGGCGGTGAAGCCCACGATAATGGCATCGGTTCCCCGGATCTGGGAGGGAGTGCGTGCGGCAATCTATCGCAACGTGAACGAAGAGGGCGGGATCAAGAAGGCGTTGTTCCGGTTTTTCCTCGCAATCGGCAAGGCCCATGCCACTGCAACGACTCTTGTGAAAGGACTGTATCCCCAGTTCACGCGGAGGTATCGGATACTCGATTTTCTGCTTGGCATCCTGCCCTTCATCCTTCTGTTCCCGCTCAAGGCACTCGGCAGCCTCCTTGTGTTCAGCAAGATAAAGGCGCGGCTGGGAGGCAGGTTCCGGTTCACGGTTTCGGGAGCCGGCGCGCTCCCTCCCTACGTTGACAGCTTCTTCGGCGCCGCGGGTGTGCTCCTCCTGGAAGGCTACGGCCTCACGGAAACCACGCCGGTCGTGTCCGTGCGGCTGCAGGACCATCCCGTGGCCCGTACAATCGGGCCGGTGCTGGCCGAGATGCAGGTGAAGCTGCGGGATCCGGAGACCGGCCAGGAAGTCGGGCCCGGAAAGAAAGGCGTCATTCATTTGAAAGGTCCCAACGTCATGAAGGGGTATTACAAGCGCCCCGACAAGACGGCCGAAGTCCTTTCCGCCGATGGGTGGCTGAACACGGGCGATCTTGGAATGATCACGTACAAGGGCGAGTTGAAGATCATAGGCAGAACCAAGGAGACCATCGTTCTGCTGGGCGGGGAAAACGTGGAACCGGTACCCATCGAGGATACCATTCTTGAAAGCGAATACATCGACCAGATCATGGTGGTGGGCCAGGACCAGAAGTTCCTTGCCGCTCTCGTGGTGCCGAACGACGAAGCGCTGGAGAGGTACGCAAAGGAGCAGGAGATCGGCTGGTCGGACAGGATGGACCTTATGGACAACCCGCAGATCATCAAACGTATTTCCGACGAGATCAACTCCCGGATCAACGCCAAGCGTGGATTCCGCGAGTTCGAGCGGGTCTTCCGGTTCAAGCTCCTCCCGAAGCACTTCCTGGTCGGCGTGGAGCTGTCCGCCAAACAGTCGGTAAAACGAAACGTCATAGCGGAGATCTACAAGAAAGAGATCGCAGGGCTTTTCGAGATATAGCCGAAGAAGGGCGGAAGGAAGCGGTTCCGCTTGACTAGCGGCCTGCGATCGTCAACAGGCCGTCGGGCTTCACGATTCCTTTCTCAGTGATGATGCCCGTTACGAGGGATGCCGGGGTGACATCGAATGCGGGGTTCCGCGCGCATGCGCCGGGACTGGCAAGCCGTACGGCCCTCATGATGCCCGCTTCATCCGGGCCTGCCGCGGTGAGCACCTCTGCCTCTCCTCGCTCTTCAATCGGTATCGAATCTCCCGTCGGGCAGTCGAAGTCGATGGTTGAAAGGGGCGCAGCGACATAGAAGGGGATCCCGTTCTCCCGGGCAAGGACAGCCTTCTCGTAGGTCCCGATCTTGTTGGCGACGTCTCCGTTTGCCGCAACCCGATCCGCGCCCACGATGACGATATCCACTTCACCCTTGCGCATGAAGAAGCCCGCCGCGTTGTCCGGGATAATGCGATACTCGATCCCCTCCCCTGCGAGCTCCCAGGCGGTCAGGCGCGCCCCCTGGAGCCGGGGCCGGGTTTCGTCCACCCATACGAAGAGACGCTTCCCCTCCCGGTTTGCCTTGTACACCGGAGACAGCGCTGTTCCCCAGTCGGTGAAAGCAAGCCAGCCTGCGTTGCAGTGCGTGAGCACCCGGGCGCCGTCATGGATGAGCGGCGCGCCCGCCTCCCCGATCCGGCGGCCCGCATCCACGTCCTCCTCCGCGAGCGCGTCCGCCTCCGCGCACGCCGCCTCCCGCGCGCGCGCCGGATCGGGGAGAGCCCCCAGCGCCGAGGCAAGCACCCTGTCGACGGCGTAGAAAAGGTTTTGCGCCGTGGGACGCGTTGATTTCAGCAGCGACGCAGCAGCGCCCATGTACGCGCGAAACCCCTGCGTCGAGGCCGGCGCTTCCCGGGCGGCCTGCGCAACTCCGAATCCTCCCGCCACGCCGATCGCTCCCGCTCCCCTGGTCACCATGTCCTTGATGGCGCGCGCCGTGACGCGATGATCGGGCGAGTCGAATATGGCAAACTGGAAGGGCAGCAGGATCTGGTCGATCATGCGCACCGTCCCGCCTTCCCTCCAGACCGTGCGATAGTGGGTGCCGTTTACGAGCATGAGAGCAACTATAGCGCACCTTTCACGGATCAGGTAGGATGCGGCCATGGTGCACAGCATCGCCATCGCCGATGTCCCCTCCACCACACCCCTGTTCGCCGACTTCTGGAAAGGAAAAGAAACCCTTCGCAGCCTTCTTCCCCGGCATTTCATGGATCCGCGCGCGTTTGCAGAGCAGGCCGGCCTGCTTGCCGGCGCCCGCTATGACCGCGTCACGCTCTGCACCGTGCTCCGCGAGCAGAACGAGAGGTTCGGCGCAGGCGCTCAGACGCTTCGCTCCATCGATACTCTGGCGGAGCCCGGCTCCATTGTCGTGATCGGCGGTCAGCAGGCAGGGCTGTTCGGCGGCCCCCTCTACACCGTACACAAGGCCCTTACGATCATCGTGCTCGCCCGCCGCATGGAGAAAGAGCTGGGCACACCGGTGATCCCCGTGTTCTGGATCGCCTCCGAGGACAGTGATCTCGCCGAGGTGAATCACGCCTTCGTCGTCGACAGGGACGGGCGGCTTCGCGAGCTTCGCTTGCGCGATGCTGGGGAAGCCAAGCTTCCGGTGTCGCGTGTGCGTCTGGGGGAGGAGATCGGCCCGCTCATGGACGAGCTGGCAGCCGCGCTCCCCCAGGCTGATGGCGCGCAGAATGTCCTTGCTGACCTGAGGGCGGCGTACGCCCCCGGGCGCACCTATCCGCAGGCCTTCGGCGCATGGATGACGAATCTCTTTGGAGAGCAGGGACTGGTGCTCGTTGATCCCGCCGACGTACGCCTGAAACGGATGGCCCATTCGCTCTTCGAGCGTGAGATCAGGGAAAACAGCCCGGTGAGCGCCGCGGTCATCACGCAGACCCATCGGATGATCGCGGCGGGATACACGCCGCAGATCGAGCTGCGGGAAGGATTCCTCACGCTGTTCCATCAGGACCCGGCCCGGCAGGCCATCGCGCTTCGCAAGAACGGATTCGAGCTGAAATCAACCGGGAAGACCTTCACGACGGAAGAGCTCTCCGCTCTGCTGGAGCGCAGCCCGGAGAGCTTCACTCCCAACGCGGTGCTGCGTCCGTTGTACCAGGACACGCTCTTCCCCACGCTTGCCGCGGTCCTCGGCCCATCGGAAATCGCTTACTTCTCCCAGCTCACGCTTGCCTATGAGCGGATGGGCATTCCGATGCCGATCGTTTTTCCCCGCTCCTCCCTTACCCTGGTGGAGCCGAAGATGGAAAAGCTCATGGGCAAGCTCGGGGTGGGCCTGCGGGAGCTCCTCGTGCGCGGGGAACGCATCATCGATGACATTTTGAAGAGAGAGCTCCCTGAGTCGCTCACCACGCGGATTGCGGAGGGCAGGGTCTCTGTGGCGGGAACCTGGAAGACGATCATCGACGGGATCGATTCACTTGATCCCACCCTGCATCGGACGGCGGAGCTGGGATCAGGCAGGGCCCTGCGCCAGTTCGATTTCATGGAAAAGAAGATCGCGCAGGCCGCGCGGAAAAAGAACGGGATCCTCCGCGGGCAGGTGGAAAGGCTGGTCGCGGCCCTGGCGCCCAGGAACGGCTTGCAGGAGAGGACGCTCGCTGCGCTCCCCTTTCTTGCGCGCTACGGGAAACGGATTCTCATGCAGGCTGCGGAAGGCATTGACCCATTCGCCCCCGAGCACCGGGGGCTGGTGGTGGATCAATGACGCTGGACATCCTGGCCTTCGGCGCGCACCCGGATGACGTGGAGCTGGCCGCGAGCGGCGCGCTGATCAAGGCCGGCCGCGGCGGCGCAAAAACTGGCGTGATCACCCTTACCCGCGGAGAAATGGGTTCGCGCGGCACGCTCGCCACCCGGGCGGCGGAGTTCGAAGCGGCAGGCGACGCCATGGGTCTCGCTCATCGGGAGATGCTCGCCCTGCCGGATGGCAGGCTGGCGGCGGACCAGGGGGCAAAAGAAGCGGTGGTGCGCGAGATACGGGAGCACAGGCCGCGCCTCGTCCTTCTGCCCTATTGGGAGGACAGGCATCCCGATCATGGCGCGGCCTCCCGCATCGTCCAGGAGGCGGCATTCCTGGCGGGGCTTCGCAAGCTGGACACCGGTCAGGAGCCGCACCGGCCGGCCGAGCTTGTTTACTATATGTCCAGTTGGGAGTTCGAGCCGAGCTTCATCGTCGACATCAGCGCCGTGATCGAAGACAAGATCAGGGCGATCCAGGCATACGGGACGCAGGTGCACAACCCGGGCTACACGGGAAATGAGCCGCCCACCTTCATCTCGAGCCAGCACTTCCAGGAGCTGCTCATGACCCGCATGGCCCACTACGGCCACCTGATCGGAAAGAAATACGGAGAGCCTTTCCGCATCAGGGGCCTGATCGAAATAACTGATCTGCTGGAGTCCTTCGGCAGCCGGACGTTCTAGCTCACCCCTTGCGATGCAGGGGATTGTGGCCGCGCCGTGGGCTCAGCTCGTACCAGACGGCCTGGGGTGTGACGACACCCCTCTTACTCGTGGATAACGGTCACCGTGGTGTAGCGGGTCGCCGAGCCAAAGCTGTGACTCACCGCACACTCGCTCTGAGTAATGAAGTGTACTTTCTTCACTTCGGCGAGGAACTGATTCAATGCGGTTTCAAGTGCCATGGAGGGACCTTCCTCCTCAACCGCGATCTTGCCGTTTGTCGCCACGAACACCTTTGCCTTCATGATGTTTCCCCTTTCTCCGCTTGCGCGGGGCCTGCTCAGTCCTCCATACTATCACAGACCTTCCTGAACTGCTCTTCCAATCTGCAAAACGCCTCCACCACACTTGGGTCGAAGTGCGTACCACTACTTTCGACGATGATGGCACGGCTCTTCTCGTGCGAGAAGACCGGCTTGTAGCAGCGCTTCGATCTCAGCGCGTCGTATACATCTGTTACGGCCATGATCCGCGCGGACAGCGGAATATCCTCACCGCTGAGGCCATCCGGATAGCCGCTCCCATCCCACTTCTCGTGATGAGACCGCGCTATGGCGATTCCCATGTCGATGAAGGCGTTCTTGGGGTATTTGCTGCGAACTGCTTCCAGGGTCTGGGCGCCAAGGGCTGCGTGGGTCTTCACTATTTCGAACTCCTCGGGGCTCAGCATGCCCGGCTTGAGGAGGATACTATCCTGGATGGCGACCTTGCCGATGTCGTGCAGGGGGCTTGAGTGGTGGATGTTCTCGATGTAGGAGGACCCGATGTGGCCCCGGTATCGAGGCTGTTCGCTCAGTTTGGCGGCAAGGAGTCTGCAGAAGGCTTGCCCCCGTTCCAGGTGCTTGCCGGTGTTCGCGTCTCGAGATTCCGCGAGCTTTGCCAGAGCGAAGATGGCCGCCAACTGGGAATCGGAGATCTCCTTCACCTGCGCCGCGACGAGGTCTTCCAGGTGGCGGCTGTGCTTCTCAAGCTCGATCTGGAGGCTGCGGATTTTCAAGTGGGTATTGACGCGCGACAGGATCTCCTCGAACTCGAACGGCTTGGTGACGTAGTCAACACCGCCCACTTGGAAGGCCTTCACCTTGTCCATCGTCTCGCTCAAGGCGCTGAGGAAGAGAACGGGGATGTCTCGCAGCTTCTCGTTCTCCTTGAGCCGGCGACACACTTCGTACCCGTCGATTTCCGGCATGTGAATGTCGAGAAGGATCAGATCGGGGGGTTCACTTTCTGCTTCTTGCAGCGCCCGCTTGCCACTCGGCACTGGTCGCGTTCTATAGCCCTTGATTTTCAGGAATCTCTCAAGCACCTGGAGGTTCTCCGGGGCGTCGTCAACGATGAGAATGCCTGGCATATCTTGCGGGATAGATGATTGCGCCATCACTCATTACCTCCACGCCACGGGCTCCCCGTACCCTACAGCGTGGCTCCGTTTGAGGCGATCACCTTCTGGTACCAATTCGCGCTCTTCTTCCACGTGCGCGCCTGCGTATGAAAGTCCACATGGGTAATGCCGAATCTTTTGCTGAACCCGTGCGCCCACTCGAAGTTGTCCATCAAGGACCAGAGAAAGTACCCTTCCAGTCTCACCCCGTGCTGGATGGCCCGACGCGCCTCGGAAAGGTGCGTGGATATGTAGTCGATCCTGTCGTCGTCCTGCACCTGCCCATCCACGACCAGGTGATCAGAGAAGGCGGCCCCATTTTCCGTGATGAACATGACCGGGTCATCGTACTCGTTCTTCACCTGCACCAGGATATCGTAGAGCCCCTCCGGGAACACCTCCCAGCTCATCTCCGTCCGCTCGCACTCCTTTTTCAGCGCGTGCTGAAACCCGAGAAAACCGCCTGCGTCGCTGGCGTACGCCCTTACCGGGAAGTAGTAGTTCAAGCCGATGAAATCCACGGGATTCGTCTTGAGCAGCTCGAAGTCCGCCGGCTCAGTGTGAGGCGCCACCTTGTTCCTGGTGTACAGGCTCATGAGGTCGTCGGGGTATGCGCCCTTCAGAACCGGGTCCAGGAACCACTGATTGGTCTTGGCATCCGCAAGCCGGGCCGCTTCGATGTCCGACACACCGTCGGTGAATGGATAGACAGGGTGCACGTCCAGGGCGATGCCGATTCGGTGCTTGCCGGGACTCAGTTGGCGATAGGCCTGCACGCCCAGGGAGTGCGCGTGCAGAAGGATGTGCGATGCCTGCACCGCCGCGCCGAAATCCTTCAGCCCCGGCGCGTGGATTCCCGCCGCGTGTCCTGCGAACGAGGCCACCTGGGGCTCGTTGAGCGTCATCCAGATCTTCACCCGATCCCCGAGCCGTATGAACACCGAGGCGGCATAGTCGGCGAACCAGCTTGCCGTGTCCCGATTGGTCCAGCCTCCCCGGTCCTGGAGCGACTGCGGGAGGTCCCAGTGGTAAAGGGTCGCGGCAGGCTCGATATGCGCCTCCAGCAGCGCGTCCACAAGGGTTTCGTAGAAATCCAATCCTTTGGAGTTGTGCCTTCCGTTGCCCATTGGAAACACACGGGGCCAGGCAATGGAGAAACGGTAGGCGCCCAACCCAAGGTCCCGCATGTTCTCGATGTCGTCCCGCCACCTGTGGTAGTGGTCGCAGGCAAGATCGCCCGTCTCACCGGTGTGTATGGCACCGGGCACCTGGCAGAAGCGGTCCCAGATCGACTCACCCTTTCCGTTCTCCCGGGCAGCGCCCTCGATCTGGTAGGCGGAGGTGGCCGCACCCCAGAGAAATCCCTTTGGAAAACCGCTTGCCGGCATGTGGACATCCTCCCTTGTCGGGTATTGGGACGATTATAAGAACGGGGATTCGAGGTGTCAAACAGGCCGCGCTATCAGCGGTCGCTCCGCGACCGATCAATTTGACCAGGATGGATTCCTGCCGTATCTTAGATTTAAAAGAAATTCCCGGAGCACACATGAGATACGACAAATTGACTCTCAAGGCGCAGGAAGCACTGCAGGAAGCGGATTCCCTTGCGCACGCGCACAACCACCCGGTTCTCGACGTGGAGCACCTCCTCCTCGCGCTGCTGGAGCAGAAGGACGGAGTCATTCTGCCCCTGCTGGATCGAATCGGCGCGGACGCCGGGGAGATTGCCGGCGCGGTGAAGGAGGCCCTGGGCCGAAAGCCGAAGGTCCACGGGGATGCGGCACAGCTCAGCATGTCGCCCCAGCTCTCCAAGGTGCTGAACAAGGCGGAGCAGGAAGCGGACGGGCTGAAGGACGAGTTCACCAGCACGGAGCACCTCCTGCTCGCCATGCTGGAGACGGAAGGGAGCGCCCGTGAAATACTCCGCTCCCGGGGGGTGACCAGGGACGCGACCCTGGAAGCGCTGAGGTCCGTCAGGGGAAACCAGAGGGTGACGGATCAGAACCCTGAAGCGCGCTACCAGTCGCTGGAGAAATACTGCAGGGACCTCACCGACCTTGCGCGCAAGGAAAAGCTCGATCCCGTTATCGGCAGGGACGAGGAAATCAGGCGCGTCATGCAGGTGCTGGCCAGGAGAACGAAGAACAATCCCGTTCTGATCGGCGAGCCGGGGGTGGGCAAAACGGCGATCGTGGAAGGTCTTGCCCGCAGGATCGTCTCGGGTGACGTTCCCGACTCCCTGAAGAACAAGCGCCTGCTCGCCATGGACCTGGGCAGCCTGGTGGCGGGAACGAAGTTCCGCGGCGAGTTCGAGGAGAGGCTCAAGGCGGTGATCAAGGAGATCGCGCAGAGCGACGGACAGATCATCCTGTTCATAGACGAGCTGCACACGCTGGTCGGCGCGGGCGCCGCGGAAGGCTCGATGGACGCCTCCAACCTGCTCAAGCCGGCGCTTGCCCGGGGAGAGCTCAGGGCGATAGGAGCCACGACCCTTGACGAGTACCGCAAGCGGATCGAGAAGGACCCCGCGCTGGAGCGCAGGTTCCAGCCGATCTACACCACGCAGCCCTCCGTGGAGGATACCATCGCCATCCTCCGCGGCCTGAAGGAACGCTACGAGGTGCACCACGGCGTGCGCATTCGCGACGATGCCATCATTGCCGCCGCGGTTCTCTCCGACCGCTACATCACGTCCCGGTTTCTCCCGGACAAGGCCATCGATCTGATCGACGAGGCTGCCAGCAGGCTGAAGATGGAGATCGAGAGCCAGCCGACCGAGCTGGACCGGGCGGAGCGGAAGATCCTGCAGCTCACGATCGAGAAGCAGGCCCTTTCCAAGGAAACCGACCCGGCCTCGAGAGAAAGGCTTGCCACGCTGGACAAGGAGCTCTCCCAGCTCAGTGGCGCGCGTGACACCATGAGGCTGCAGTGGAAAAACGAGAAAGGGATCATCGAGGAGATCAGGAAGATCAAGGCTACACTCGAAGAGCTCTCCATGGAGGAGACCCGCTACGAAAGGGAAGGCAACCTCTCCAAGGCCGCGGAAATCAAGCACGGCCGAATTCCCGACGTGCAGAGGCAGCTCGATGCCAAGAGCACGCAGCTTGAAAAGCTGCACGGCGAGACACGCCTTCTTCGCGAAGAGGTTTCTGAGGAGGATATCGCGGGAATAGTTTCCCATTGGACCGGGATCCCCGTCTCCAAGATGCTTGCCACGGAGAAGATGAAGCTCCTGAAGCTTGAGGAAATCCTGGCCAGCCGGGTCGTCGGGCAGCAGGAGGCCATCATCGCGGTCTCGGATGCCATCCGACGCAACAAGTCGGGAATATCCGATACCTCGCGTCCTTTGGGCACGTTCCTCTTTCTCGGACCCACGGGCGTGGGGAAGACCGAGCTGGCGAAAACGCTCGCGGACTTCCTTTTCAACGACGAAAAGGCGGTGACGCGCATCGACATGAGCGAGTACATGGAGAAGCATTCAGTCTCCCGGCTCATCGGCGCGCCCCCGGGGTACGTGGGCTACGAGGAGGGAGGCCAGCTTACCGAGTCGGTGCGACGCCGTCCCTACTCAGTGATCCTGTTCGACGAGATCGAGAAGGCACATCCCGACGTGTTCAACGTTCTTCTCCAGCTCCTGGACGAGGGGAGGCTTACCGACGGCCAGGGCCGGGTGGTGGGTTTTCGCAATGCTCTCATCATCATGACGAGCAACATCGGCGGGGACTTGATCCAGAACGCGGCAAAGATGGAGGACGTGAAGGAAGCCATCAATGCCCTCCTGAAAGTCACGTTCAAGCCCGAGTTCCTCAACCGAATCGACGAGACGATATTCTTCAATCGGCTGGGCAAGCCCGAGATTCTGAAAATCGTGGACATCCAGCTCGGTCTGCTGCAAAAGAGGCTCCGGGAGAAGAAGGTCACCCTCGAGGCCACGCCCAAGGCGCGGGCATATCTCTCCGAGATGGGCTACGATCCCCTGTACGGCGCGCGGCCGCTGAAGCGCACGATACAGAACCTCGTCCAGAACCCGCTTGCAAAGATGATGCTGGCCGGGGACATCACGGATGGGAATACGGTGACGATCGACAAGGCGGAAAAGGGGATTGTTTTCAGGAAGAAGTAAGTGGCCGGCTGCCAGGGCCTGCGATTTTCCGCAGCGCCGCCGCCGTCTCGAGGGGAACCTGGAAGACCTTGTGCGGCGATGCTCCGCCGAGCTTCAACACGACGCTGCCGCGGGACACGCCAAGGGCTTTTGCCAGGACCCTCGCGATCTCCTCGTTCGCCCTGCCCTTCTCCGCAACCGCCCGAACCGAGACAAGGAGCTCCGTGCCTCGAACGCCAAGAACAGAGTCCTGGCGCGCCCCCGGCTTTGCTTTGACCTTCAGAGTTACGAAATCAGCCTGAATCGAATAGAAACTTCCCGGATCGGCCATGAGGTCACTTTACCTCGAACAGCACCCTGTCAGAACCTGCTCTGCTCGTCAAGGAGATCGAATGAGAGCCGCGCACAAGGGGGACCGTGACCGTTGAAAGCGAGGCTCCCCGCGCCAGCATGACTCCATCGAATGCCAGCGATGCCTCTTCTCCGTCTCGGACCGCCAGGACGGCGGGAATGCTCTCCGTGCCCGACCTCAGAGTCTGGTCGAGATAGAAGACCTGGCCGTTCACGGGAAAAAGGATGCGCACGGATTCATCCGGGCCGAGGAAGCTGTCCTGAAGGAGCGTTTTCTCCGGCTTCGGGTTGGCGTGATAGGCGCAGGGATCCGGCACCTCGGCTGCGTTTCTGAAAAACTCGTTCCGCGTGGAGGGACACCACTGCGTCTCTCTCTTCCCGGTGATCGTGCATATCCGGGTCTCCACGACGTTCGCGGGCGCCGCGAAATCCCTCGAGACCTGGGCGCGGGAGTCACGGGCGGTCAGCCAGGTGAGCACATCGGTGACGATCTGCGTGGGAACGATGCTGCCGGTCTTGTTGATCACCGCCTTGCCGTCGAAGTTCCCTGCCCAGACGCCGACCGTGTACAAAGGGGTCGCGGCGACGCACCAGAGGTTGGTGAACTCGCTCGAGGTCCCTGACTTGAACATGGCGGGAAAGTCCGTTCGGAAATACGTGTGCGTGCCGAAGCCCGTCGCCCGGGCAGAGGGGTCGGAGAGGATGTTGCAGATGATCCAGGCGGAGAAAGGATCGAAGATCCTGCGGCTGGTCCCCTTCCGGCCCTGCGTCAGCACCAGGTCGGGCAGGGTGCCGCCGCGCGGAAAAACGGTGAATGCGCGGGTGAGCTCAAGCAGGGAAACCTCCGCGTTGCCGATCGCAGTCCCCAGGCCGTAGCGGACCTCCGCGTCAGGGGGCAGTGCGAATCCCAGGTCCGCCAGCGTGCCCAGAAAGCTTGCCAGCCCGACGTGAAAGAGCGTGTAAACCGCGGGCACGTTCAGGGAGCTGGCCAGCGCGGTACGCAATCGCACTACCCCATGGCTCCTGTTGTCGAAGTTCGACGGTTTGTAGCTCACCTCATCCGCTGCTCCGAACACCATGGGCACATCCGGCACCAGGGTGGCCGCGGTCCACCCTTTCTGGATGGCGCTGGCGTATAGGAAGGGCTTGATCGTTGAAGCGCTCTGTCTGCGGATGAGCACGCCGTCGACCTGCCCCGCGCGCGCTGCGTCCTGGAAATCCCCGGATCCCAGCCAGCCGAGCACCGCACCCGTGGCATTCTCGATGACCACCACTGCCGCGTTGGAGACGCGCGCGGCTGCATAGCGCTGCAGGGAGAACCGCACCCGGCCCTGTATGAAATCGTTCAAACCCAGGTCGAGCGTTGTCCGCACCTCGCCGTCTCCGGCGTCAATCTTCCCGCCCGCCAACTGTCCGGCGATGTACCTTGCAAAGTGCGGGGCGTCTGAGGCAGGACGCCCTGATTTCGCGCCGCGCACGGCCCGCTCGATCTCTCCCGACTCTATTCCCAGCCTCTTCCTTGCCGCGACATCGCGCGCGGCGGCAATCAGGGCGTCGGGATGGTCGAATGGATCATAGAGGGTGGGATTGCGCGGGATGATGGCCAGGGCCAGGAGCTCCGCAGGAGACAGGGTGGAAAGATCTGCGCCGAAATACGTCCAGGCGGCGGCACCGACCCCGCGCGCATTCCTGCCGAACGGCAGGGTGTTCAAATAGAGGGCGAGGATCCTGTCCTTGGTGAGCCGCGACTCGATGCGCAGTGCGTCTGCGGCTTCGACGAGCTTCGCGAAAACGCTCCGCGGGTGCGGGGATATGATCCGCGCAAGCTGCATCGTGATTGTCGATGCCCCCGATCGTCCGCCACGGCCCCACAAGCGGTTCGCAAGAGCGCGCGCAATGGCGGCCGGGTCCACGCCCGGATGGGTTCGAAACCGCGCGTCTTCGAGTTTCACGAAGATGTCCGCGGCCGGCTTGGGAATCCGGGCCGGGTCCTCCCGCTCCTCGAAGGAGCCCCCCCTTCCCGGCATCAGCGCGATAAGAGAGCCACGCCGGTCGGTGATTCGCGCCCCCGAGGCGTCGGAGAGAAAAGCGTCGAACGCGGGCCATGGCAGCCGGAGGAGTGTTGCCGTCAGGAGCGCGGGAGCGCCGATCAGCAGGACGATGCGCGGAAAAAGCCTCCGGCCGGGCTTCAGCCGCGGCCGGTGGTCCTGGAGCCCAGCCATGCAAGGAACCTCTCGCCATAGAGCATGAAGGCAAGACCGATCAGGACCAGGGGCACGCCGAAATGAAGCAAAGGCGTCGCAGATTCGCCGGCAAAGCCCAGCCCGATCAACAGGGCGATCAGCGGATTCACGAAGGCGTAGCTGACCAGCCTTTCCGCAGGCTCGACGCCCACCAGGTAGGTGTACGCGCTGAATGCCAGGGATCCGACGACGCCAAGGTACAGCACCCCGACGAGCGATGCGACTGACATTGAAGAAACCAGGACGGCAGGCGAGGGGCCGGCGGCCAGACCGATCACAAGACTGACGATGCCCACGAACAGCATCTGGAGGCCGCTGTTCACCGTGTTGTCGCCGCTCACGGGGAACCGATGGCCAAGGCTGGTGGCAAGGCCCCATGACAGGAACCCCAACAGTCCGATCAGCACGGAGGGATTGAAGCTCGATCCGAGAGAATGCCCGTTGTACAGCAGGACCGCCACTCCACCGAAGCCGATCACCACTCCCAGCACGCGCGCCGGCGTGAGACGCTTGCGCAGCAGCAATCCGTCGAACACGGCGACGACGATTGGAGTGGAAGATGCAAGAAGCGCGGCAATGTAGCTGTCGATATTGCGTTCCGCGATCGTGATTCCTCCATTGCCCACCATGAGGAGAAGGATGCCGAGGATCACGGAGGAGACGACATTGCGCGGCGAAGGCAGCCGCTTCAGCCCGCCGCGGGCGGCCGAAACTCCCAGGAGGAGCGTGCCTCCGATGGTCCACCGAATGGCAAGAACCCAGGCGGGGGAGATCGTGGCAACCGATTGCCGGATAAAATAATAGGTCGACCCCCAGACGACATAGATCGTCGCATAGCAGGCCACGATGAGGACGGGTGGGCGCCGCGGTACCTTGCACGGTACCCCGTGCAGTTGCCGGATTTGGGGTCGTTTCATTCAGGTGTGTCCGAGATTCTTGTACCATTTTTGCGCGGCAAAGGCCAAGGCGGGAGCCTCTTCACCCCCTCGCTGCGCCCCGTAGACAGGGACGTCGAGGGACGCCGAGTCCAGGGACGGACGATAGGCGGCCATTGCCTGAGGCGGGCGCGAAATCTACCGTCGGGGCTATATTCGCCACTCGTCCTGCAGGGCCCAGCCCAGGTTCCGCATCTCCTGACCCGTCAGAAACCGAAACACCGAGAGGCAGGCCGTCGCACCCTCGCCCACGGACTTCGAGATCTGCCAGGGTTCACCGGTGATATCCCCTGCGGCGAACACGCCGCTGACATTCGTCGCAAGGTGCCGGTCGACGGTGAGGAAGCCCTGCTCGTCGACTCCCAGCCCCGCCGTGGAGTAGACTTCGCTCGTGGCGCGACGCTTCGTGAGGAACAGTCCATCCATTTCGATTGGGCGTCCATCTACGACGACCGCCTCGAGACGGTGCCTTCCTCGGAGCTCCTCGAGATTCCCCTCTACGTAAGCGATGTCGTTCGCCTCGATGATCTCCCGTGGGACCTGTCTCGCATAGTCCTCCGGGACCGGCCCAAGGTAGGTGACCTGCTTCGCCACGCGCTTGAGAAGGAATGCGTCGAAGGGGTTGCCGCAGACCATGACCCGTTTGTCCCGAAAGAGCGGCGCGTCACATTCGGCGCAGTAGGAGACACCCTTCCCCAGGTACTGCCTCTCGTTCGCCAGCCCGTACTCTTCCTTGAGACCAAGGAGCTCGAGCCCGGTCGCGATGATCACCGCTTTTGGCCGGTACTCCTTCACGTTCGTCCGGACTCGGAGGCGATCCGGGGCAAACTCGAAGTCCTGGGCCGCCTCGAGGGTGTTGACCCGACCGCCTGAGGACTCGAGCTGTCTCAACAGGCTCTCCGCGATGGCCGGTCCCCGCTTCCCCGCGACCCCCGGGAAGTTTTCGACGGTCTTGGCCAGGTTCATGAGCCCGCCGCCGCTTTCCGCATCCAGGAGAACCGTGTTGATGTTGAGGAGGGCGGCATAGATCGCGGCGGAAAGACCCGCGGCGCCGGCTCCGACGATGAGGAGCTCGAGGTGCGGAGCCCTTCGATGCTCCAGGCCGTACGAGGTGGTCACGTCAGAGCACGCGGATCGGACGGCCCCGCGTGTTGCTATGCAGGGGCACGTCCGGACCACGGTAGACCCCGAGCCGGTAGCCACAGAATCGGCACGAGCCGCGCACGACATTGTTCGCGCCAATGCCGAAGCCCTGCCGGTCGATGAGCACGCTGTCGCACCCCGGACAGATCGTGTCCTGCGCCGGGTGCCCCGGAATGTTCCCTACATACACGTATCGAAGCCCGGATGAGAGCCCGATCTCGCGGGCGCGGTCCAGGGTGGAGACCGGCGTCGACGGCTCAGTCAGCTTGTTGTCCGGGTGGTAGGCGGTCACGTGCCATGGGGTTTCCGTGCTCAGGTTCTCGACGATCCAACGGGCCAGACCGTGGAATTGTTCGTCCGTGTCGTTCCAGTTCGGGATCACATTGGTCACGACCTCGACGTGGGCACCCGCGCGGTGCGCCGTGATCCCGTTCTCGAGCACCTGCTTGAGCACCGGGGTACCCGTCAACCGCTGGTAGAACTCCTCGGTGAAGCCCTTGACGTCCAGACGATAGGCATCGATGTGCTTGAGGAGCGCCTTGAGGGCCGGCGGGTTTATCATGCCCGCGGTCACCATAACGGTCTTGATCCCGGCTTCGCGGGCCAGTCGCGCCGCATCCATGATGTACTCGAACCAGATCGAAGGCTCGTTGTACGTCCACGCCAGGACGTCGCACCGCCGCGAAAGGGTGAGCTCGACCATTTCCTGGGGGGAGAGCTCGGTCATGCCTTCGCCGAGCTCAGTCGCGGCGTGGTGGGAGATCTCCCAGTTCTGGCAGTGTTTGCAGCGCATGTTGCAGCCGTACGTTCCGACGGACATGGTCGGCGCCCCGGGGTAGAAGTGGTAGAGCGGCTTTTTCTCTATCGGATCGATGGCGATCGAAGCCACGCGGCCGTAGGTAAGCGCGTACAGTCGTCCTTCGACGTTCTTGCGAACCCCGCAGAATCCGGTCCGCCCCTCGGGGATCACGCATTCGTGCGGGCAGAGGTGACAATGCACCATCTGATGGCCGATCTGCTCGTAGAGCAGCGCCTCCTTCACCGTATGCCTCCCGCTTGCTGCATAGAAGTTACCCCTTCGAGGCGGCTTGGGTCAAATCGGTGACTTGAGGCGTGTCGGCAAACCGGGAACAACCAAAAACCTCGCCGGTGTTGACATCCCCCCGTCATCCCCGTACCTTAACGGGCATGACCGGCAACGAGCTGAGGCGCATCTACATCGATTTTTTCAAGGAAAAGGGCCATGCGGAGATCTCCGGCAAGTCCCTCATACCGGAGAACGATCCCACCGTTCTTTTCACCACGGCGGGGATGCACCCGCTGGTGCCCTATATCCTGGGCGAGCCCCATCCGGCGGGAAAGAGGCTGGTGGACTGCCAGAAGTGCATGCGCACGGACGACATCGACGAGGTGGGGGACGCCGCGCACCTCACCTTCTTTGAAATGCTGGGCAACTGGTCCCTGGGGGATTACTTCAAGAAGGAAGCCATTGCGTTCAGCTACGAGTTCCTCACCTCGCCCCGCTGGCTGGGGTTCGCTGCGGATTCGCTTTCCGTGACCGTCTTCGCGGGAGACGGCGAGGTGCCGCCGGACCATGAGGCGGCGGAGAACTGGAAATCGATCGGCATACCCAGGGAACGCATCCACTTCCTTCCCCGCAAGGACAACTGGTGGGGACCGGCGGGGCAGACCGGACCGTGCGGCCCCGACACGGAAATGTTCATCGACACAGGGATCCCCGCATGCGGCCCCGACTGCAAGCCGGGGTGCCACTGCGGAAAGTACATCGAGGTCTGGAACGACGTGTTCATGCAGTACAACAAGACCCTCGACGGCAAGTACCTTCCCCTGGCCCAGAAGACCGTGGACACGGGCATGGGCGTCGAGCGCACCCTCGCCATGATCCAGGGAAAGAAGACCGTGTTCGAGACCGAGCTGTTCTGGCCGATCATCGAACATCTGCAAAAGATAACCGGCAAGCGGTACGCGTCCGATCCGGCGGTGGACACCTCGTTGCGCATCATCGCCGATCACCTGCGCTCCTCGGTTTTCATCATCGGAGACGACAGGGGCGTGAAACCCTCGAATCTCGGCCAGGGCTATATCCTGCGCCGGCTCATCCGTCGCACGATCCGCCACGGCCGCAAGCTCGGCCTGGAGGGCAGCTTCCTCGGCACGCTGGCCCTCGATGTCATCGCGATCAACGAGGAGTTCTATCCCGAGCTGCGCGCGCGTGCGCAGATGATCACGGCGGAGCTGGGGCTCGAGGAGGAGCGATTCTCCGAAACGCTGCAGAAGGGCGAGAAAGAGTTCGAAAAGCTCCTGCCCAATCTCATGAAGAACCCGCAGAAGATCATCCCGGGCCGCGTGGCCTTTCGCCTCTACGACACGTATGGCTTTCCCATCGAGATCACGGAGGAGCTCGCGCGTGAGCACGGCATGGGTGTGGACAGGAAGGGATTCGATGAAGCCTTCGAGAAGCACCAGGAGCTGTCCAAGGCGGGCGCGGAGAAGATCTTCAAAGGCGGCCTTGCGGACCATTCCGAGATGACCACCCGGCTGCACACCGCCACCCACCTCCTTCACCAGGCGCTTCGCATGGTGCTGGGCACGCACGTTGCGCAGAAGGGCTCCAACATCACCGTCGAGCGGCTGCGTTTCGACTTCTCCCACCCCCAGCCCATGACCGAGGAGCAGGTCCGCAAAGTCGAGGCGATCGTGAATGAGCAGATTGCCCGCAGGCTGCCCGTCACCATGGAGGTCATGACCATCGAGGAGGCGCGCGCCGCCTCCGCCATCGCGTTGTTCGGCGAGAAATACGCGGAGAAGGTGAAGGTCTACACGATCGAGGACTTCTCCAAGGAGGTCTGTGGAGGGCCGCACGTCGAGAACACGGGCGTGCTGGGCAAATTCGTCATACAGAAAGAGCAGTCATCCTCGTCCGGTGTCCGGAGAATCCGCGCGGTACTGGAGTAGATCAGGGGCTCGCTTCCGGCCATCCATGGCCTCGCTCGCCCTCGCCATCCCTGGCTACGCAGGCTTCTGCAGCTTCTCCAGCAGCTCGCCGATCCCCAGGTTCTTGATGCCCATGCGCTGCGCGCGCACGAGCACCTCCAGGGCCTTTTCCTTTTTCTCCAGTGCCAGCCAGCTCTGTGCGATCTCGATGTACAGGCGCGGGTTTTTCGCATCGTTGACCAGCAGGCCGGAGAGGCTCTCGATTGCCTCCAGGTAGTTGCCCTTTTCCTTGTTGATGAGGGCAAGCCCGAGGACCGCGTAGCTGTCGAACTCGATATTCAACGCTTTGCTGTAGTATTCCCGCGCCGTGTCGAGCTCGTTCATTGCGCGGTAGGAATCGCCGATGCGGGTCAGGATGACCTTGTTGTCGGGGTCGGCATCCAGGATCCTCTGCCAGTAGAAAAGCGACTCCTGTGGATCGTTCATCCCGCGATAGCAGTCCGCAAGCCCGAAGAGGGCGTAGAAGTTATTGGGCTGGATCTCCAGTGCCTTCTTGAAATACGGAATCCCCTTTTCGTAGGTCCTCAGCTTGCGGTAGCAGTTGCCTATGGAGGTCAGCACCCAGATGTTCTTGGGGTCTTTTTCGTGCATCCGCTCCCAATAGCCCAGGGCTTCCCTGTACTCCTTCAGATCGAAGTGGAGGTAGCCCAGCCCGGTGAGGGCGTACGGGTTGCCCGGATCGATCTCCAGAATCTTGTGGTAGATTTCCTTGGACCTGTTGAAGTCCAGCACCTTGCGGTACGCGTCCGCGATCCGGGTGAGCACCGTGACGTCGCTGTCTCCCTGGTCCAGGTACTTCTCCCAGATCTCAATGGCCCTGTGGAACTGCTTCAGGGACCTGTAGCTGTCCGCGAGCCCGACGAGGGCGTATTTATTCCCCTCGTGATGCATGAGGCAATCCTCGTAATAGCGGATGGCTTCGTGGTAGGACTTGCGCTTGCGTGCCGCGTCCCCCATGCCGACGAGGGCGTAGTTGTTCTGCGGCTCCACCTCAAGGATGCGGCGGAAGTTCTCCTCCGCCTCCGCGATGTGATCTTCTTTGAGAAGCTGATAGCCCCTCTTGGAAAGCTCGGATATCGACGCCGGAACGGGCGCGGATTTTTTCTCCTCGTTGCTCATTGTGTTTTCGCTTTCCCCTCTGCAAGCCATTGTTTCATTACCATTGCGATTTTTTCCACCATCGCGGCGATCTTGTCCGGGGCAGGGGCAAGCCAGTAAGCCTGCAGGGCCTCGAGCGGCTTCCCCCCCTTGGCGTGGTGGTCTCCTATTCTTATCAGTCCATCGGAATATTTCGTGGTGATGAATATCCGCTGTGCGAGGCCGAACTGACCCTTATTAAACAACTGGTTGCCCTTTCTAATGAGCGCCGCTCGCTGCTCGCTAGTGAGTGGCGCTGGTTTCTCGCCCGTTACCTTCAGAAAGCCGCCTGAGGGCAACTTTTTAAGGATGTCCTGAGTGTTCATCCTTGCCTTCACTTCAAGATACTTGATTAATTCGCTAGAGTAAATACCTGGAGGCCGCGGTCACGAGACCCGTGACATTTTCCTCAGGGGGCGTGAATGCCGATCTCATCCGCCTGCTATCCGATACGCCCTTTCGACGACATTTCCTGGCTGCTTGCCCCATACGCCTGCTGCAGTGCCTTGCCCAGCGCTTTGAAAGCGGCCTCCGCCATGTGGTGACTGTTCTCTCCCCTGCGCACTTCGACATGCAGGCTGATGCGCGCCTGCGTCGCAAGGCCGGTGAAAAACTCACGCAGAAGAGAAAGGTCGAATGTTCCCGCCATCGGTTGAGGGAATTGCGCGTGCCAGAAAAGGGTGGGTCTGCCGCATACGTCGATCGTCGCCTCCGCCAGTGCCTCATCCATCGGGATCACGGCGTGCCCGAAGCGCGTCACGTGACCCGTCTTCACCAGCACGTCGGCAAAGGCCTGTCCGAGAACGAGGCCCGTGTCCTCCACCATGTGATGGGCGTCCACCTCCAGGTCTCCGCTGCCTTCCAGCACGAGCCCGAGCCTTCCGTGGAACGACATGCTCGTCAGGAGATGGTCCAGAAACGGCAACCCAGTGCTGATCCGGCCCGCCACGGGCGCGTCAGGGTCGAGGGTGAGGGTGATATCTGTCTCGCGCGTCTTGCGCGTGACCTGCACTTTCCGGGACGCCACTTCGATCTCCGCCTTTCACTTCGGCGCGGTACTCCTCTGCGCGGTACTCCGCGCATTTGTCCTTGTGCGCATTAATCTCTATTGTATACGCCCGACGCTGAAAATCAATCCGGCGGCACTCCGATCTCACGCGCGCGCCCGCAGACGATCGGCAATCTTTCGGCCGAGCTTGGCCAGCTCGTCGACGATGGCGGGGATGAGCAGCAGAGGCCCCAGGTACGCCCATTGGGCGAGGGTGAGCGGGACCGCGTTGAAGACGGTGTGGAGACCCGGGACGTACACGGCGGCCAGCAGAAGAACGCTTGATACCAGAACAGCGTACTGCATCCATCGGTTGCTGAAGACGCCAAGACTGAACAGAGAGGCCCGCTCCGAGCGGTTCGTGTAGGCGCGCGCGAGCTGGCAGCCGGACAGCATGACGAAAGCCATGGTGTGCGCCACGGGCTCGGAGGCGAACACGTTCAGTCCGATCCAGAAGGCAAGGAGGGACACGGCGGTGATGGCGACGGTCTGCAGCGCAAGACCGAGGATCATCGACCGGTTGATGATGGGCTCCCGCGGGGGGCGCGGCGGCCGGTCCATGATGCCCGGCTCCCCCTTCTCCATGCCCAGGGCGAGTGCCGGCGCCCCGTCGGTGAGGAGGTTCATCCAGAGAAGCTGGATGGCCGTGAGGGGAACGGGCCAGCCCAGGAGGGTTCCGAGAAAAATCGTTCCGATCTCTCCGAGGTTGCAGGAGAGCAGGAAGTACACGAACTTGCGGATGTTTGAAAAAATGATCCGTCCCTGCTCGACCGCGGAGATGATCGATGCGAAGTTGTCATCCGTGAGCACCATGTCCGCGATTTCCCGCGTCACGTCGGTGCCCGTGATGCCCATGGCAATGCCGATGTCGGCCCTCTTCAGCGCGGGAGCGTCGTTCACGCCGTCACCCGTCATCCCCACGATATGGCCCTGCGACTTCAGCGCGTCCACGATCCTCACCTTGTGCTGCGGGGAGACACGCGCGAAGACCCTCGTGCGCTTCAAGGCCTCCGCGAGACCCGCGTCATCCAGTGCGTCGATCTGCGCGCCGGACATGACTTCCCCGCCCTCCGGGATGAGATCGATCTTTTTCCCGATTGCCGCCGCGGTCTCGGAATAGTCCCCGGTGATCATCACCACGGCGATGCCCGCGTCGTGCGCCCGGCGCACCGCCGGCCCGCTCTCCGCCCGGGCAGGGTCCCTCATGCCCACGAGGCCGATGAACGTGAGCTCGGTCTCCACGGCTTCGGGCGTCGGGCTGCGCGGCAGCTCGGAGAGCGAGCGGTACGCCACGCCAAGAACCCGAAGCGCGCGTGAGGCGAGCAGCGCATTCGCCTCTTTGATCGTATGCCTCTCCCCTTCAGTGAGCTCCATGGTGAGGCCTTTCCTCTGCACGCGCGCGCAGCGGGAAAGAAGGAGATCAGGCGCGCCTTTGACGAATACGACATAGGGTCCGTGCGCATCCACCCGGGCCGCGTCGTGGGCGTCCGGGGGCTCCGGGGGCAGCCGATGGATCGTGCTCATGCCCTTGCGCACGGAGTCGAAGGGGATCTCGGCCACCCGGGGATAGACGGCTTCCACCGCCGCGCGCAGCAGCCCCGCTTTTGCCGCGGCGACCACGAGCGCGCCTTCGGTGGGGTCCCCCACCAAGCGCCAGGCGGGCACGCCGTCCGGACCGTCGTCCGGCTCGCGTTCCAGCCGTGCGTCGCTCGCGAGCATCGCGGCTTGCAGGAGGAGCCGCACCGAGCTGTCATTGTTCAACTCGGCCCGTTGACCGTCCTTCTGTATCTCCCCCCGCGGCTGCCATCCCTCCCCGGTCACGGCGAAGATTGCGTCGTCCGCCCACACGTGCGCCACCGTCATTTCGTTCTGTGTCAGCGTCCCCGTCTTGTCCGTGCAGATCACGGTCGCGCTGCCCAGGGTCTCGACGGCGGGAAGCTTGCGGATGAGCGCGTGCCGCCTGATCATCTCCTGCATCCCCAGCGCGAGGCAGATCGTGACGATCGCGGGCAGCCCCTCAGGGACCGCGGCAATGGCGAGGCTCAACGACGTCATGAGCATCAGCAACAGGTCCCGTCCCTCGAGGATGCCCACAAGGAACACCACCGCGCAGATAGCGAGTGCGGCCAGCCCGAGCCAGCGTCCGACCTGGCTGAGCTTCTTCTGCAGCGGCGTCTCCTCCGCCTCCTGCTCCTGGAGAAGCGTGGCAACAAGGCCGATCTGGGTGCGCATGCCGGTTTCGGTCACGATGCCCCTGCCCCGTCCGAAGGCGATCGTCGTGCCCATCCACGCCATGGTGGAGCGGTCCCCGAGGGATGCGTCGAGAGGCAGGACCGCGTCCGGCTCCTTCTCCACGGGCATGGACTCTCCCGTGAGGGATGCCTCCTCCACGCGCATGCTCGCCGTGTCCACGAGCCTGCAGTCGGCGGGGACGTAGTTTCCCGCCTCCATGAACACCACGTCCCCGGGCACCAGCTCCCGTGACGGGACGACGACGGTTCTGCCGCCCCGCAGGACCCGCGCCTCGGGCGCCGCCATCTTCTTCAGCGCGGCGAGGGCTTCCTCTGCCTTGGACTCCTGCACGACGCCGATGACCGAGTTGAGGATGACGAGGAGGATGATGACGATGGCGTCGATCCACTCACCCAGCGCAATGGAAATGACGGCCGCGACGATCAGGATGATGACGAGGAAATCCTTGAACTGCCCGAGCAGGAGAGAGAGGAACGTGGGGCCCGGCTTCTCGACCAGCTCGTTCGGGCCGGTCTCCGCGAGCCGTCGCGCGGCCTCCGCCGGGGCAAGCCCGGTGGACACGTCGGCATCGAGAGCCTCCGCCACCGCGGCGGCGGACAGCGCGTGTGCGCGTAGAGGAGTGTCGCCGCTCAAGATTGACGCCTCGGGTTCAACACCCTTCTCGCCATCCATTCCATCGATCCTTTCCGTTGTCACAGGACTTTATCCGTCAGCCGGCGGCGCGCGCGAGGGCCCGCCGGACCTCGGAGGCGAGCACCGAGGCGACGACCGGCTTCAGAAGGTAGGGCAGCCGCGTCTCCTCGAGAAAGGAACGGGTGACCGGATTGAGACTGTCACCGGTGATGTAAATCAGGCGCCTGAGCAGTCCGGGGCGGCTGACGCGGATCCACTCGTAAAGTTCCTTGCCGTCACGATCCGGCATCCTGAAGTCCGAGATCACGAGGGAATAGGCCGTTCCGTAGGCCAGGAGCGCGACCGCCTCCTGGCCATTGGCCGCGCTGTCCACCATGCATCCGAGGCTCTCCAGGTAATGATGCACGAACTCCCGGATGGCCGGCTCGTCCTCGGCAACGAGGATCAGGGCGCCTGCCAGGTCGATCTCCTCTACCGGTCCCGACTCCTGTTCCCCGTCGCCGGCAGGCAGCTCCACGGTGAATGCCGTACCCTCACCCGGAACGCTTCGCACGCTGATGTCACCGCCAAGGGCCTCCACGATCGCGAGGGACACGGCCAGCCCGAGACCGGTGCCGCCGCTTTCCCTGCGTGTGGTGAAAAATGGATCGAACACCTTTCCGAGCTGCTGGGGGGCAATGCCCTGCCCGGTGTCGGAGACCTCCGCCCAGACCCGCCCGATGTCTCTCCAGGTTCGAACGCGAAGTTTCCGCTCATGCATCGCGGTACCCCGCGGATTCGGCATCGCGGTACCCCGCGGATTCCCTGGGCCCGGCCTCGTGAACTCACCAAGGGCGTGCTCGGCGTTGTCCACCAGGTTATGAAAAACCTCCCAGAGCTGGTCCGGGTCCGCCATGACTGAGGGGAGGCCCTCGGTGAGCTCCAGCAGCACCTCGATCCCCGCCGCCTGCAGCCTGCCCCGGCGCAGCTCGATCACCGAGGCGGCGGCGCTGTTCATGGAGCACGCCTGTCGTTTCTGCGGACGCTCGGCTGAGGTGCCCAGGAGCCCTTGCACGATGCCCTGGGCGCGCATCGCCTCGGCAAGGACCCGGTCGAGATCCTGCTGGAGCGCCGCATGGGTGCGCCCGCGCACCCGCGCCATTTCCATCGAGGCGGTGATTCCGGCCACCGCATTGCGCAGCTCGTGCGCCACCTTCGAGACGATTTCACCGAGCGCGGCGAGCTTCTCCGACCTTCGCAGCTTCTCCTCCATGCGTTTCCTCTGGGTGATGTCCCGCGCAATGCCGTGGATCTCGGCCTCACCGTGCGAGCCGCCGCTGCGCACGCTTTCCAGCTCGAGGATCACCTCTTCTCCCAACCGCGTGAGAAGGGTGAGCTCGCGGGGCAGGGCGTGCGACGCGGCGAGCGGACCGCCGTCGCTCCGCAGCAGGTTTTCACGCGCATCCGGCGCCATGAAGTCGAGAAGCCGCTTTCCGAGGATCTGGTCCAGCGGATACCCCAGCACACGCTCCGCGCGGGAGTTGATGAAGACGATCTTCCTCGACGCATCGAGTGAGAAAATGATGTCTCGCACGTTTTCCGTGACGTGGCGGTAGCGCCTCTCGGAGTCCTCGAGGGCCATCGTTCGTTCCCGCAGGTGCTGTACCATGTCGTTGAACGAGCGGGAAAGCACCCCGATCTCGTCCGCCGAGTGGGAAGGGATCTGGTACTGGAGATCTCCGCCTGCGATCCTCACCGTGCCCCAGAGCAGTGCGTCGAGCGGACGTGAGTACAGCCTTGCGACGATCACCGCCACGAGAGTGGCCATGGCCAATCCGATGAGCACCAGGAACAGGGACCGTCGGAGCACAAGGGAAACAGGGAAAAACGCCTTGGCCAGGGGCTGCTGGATGTAGACGGTCCATCCCAGTCCGGGAACTGCGCTGCTCACGAGGAGAGTATTGCGCATCGAGGGAGCGTCCGGCCGGGCAGGAGCCTCACGGCGAAGAACTGCCGCCTTGTCGGGATGCGCGATCAGCGTCCCGTCACTGGAGACCACATAGGCGAATCCTCCGGGCCCCGCGTCGATGTCGTCGATGAGCCGCCAGATTCTCTCCAGAGAAAGCCGGGCCACCAGGGAGATCCCGCGCCGGGGAGCAATGACGAAGGTCATGCTGGGCAGTCCGTGGTAGTCGATGTCCACCGGTGAAGTCCAGGTCGTCCCCTGCATCGCTTTGCGCAGCGCCGTGGCCGGAAACTCCGCCATGTCCACCATTCCCAGCCGGTTGTCAGCCTTGATTGCCCCGGTGCGGTCCACGACTACGACGGTGTCGAAGATCGCCGACTCCATCACCTTCTTTTCCAGAAGCACGCCGCTCACCCAGGGCATGCGGTCAAGGAATTCCAGGATTGCCCCATTTTCAGAGAGATCGCGGCGCGCGCCCTCGATGTAGCTGCTGATCTCCTCCGCGGCCCTGCGGGCAATCTGCTCGTTGCGCTGCCGCACGTTGAGCCGAAGCTGCTCGGTGGCGAATCGCACGATGAAGCCGGCAGTAAAGGAGACGGACAGGACGAGCAGGCCGATGCTTCCGAGGGCGAGCTTCACCCACATCCGATGCAGGAAGGGCAGGTCAGCCTTGTCCGGGCTCCATCTGGGTGACTCTCTGCGGCGCATTCAGCGCATTGTGCGCATCAGGGCCCCGGGCATCAAGCCAGCCACGGTACTCCGTGGCATTTGGCCGCCGTCACGGTACCCCGTGACATTCGCGGCCACAAATGTCCGTTGACGGCTGATAGGCGAGGGCTTACAGTTCGCCGGGACATGACAAAAAGAACACCGGGCAAGCTCCCCGCTGCGGCGGTTTCGGGGGCGCTCCATCTGCTCGCGCTTCTCCAATTCATTGCTCATCGCGGCCAGTACGGCCTGCCGACCGAGTGGACGCGTGACTTCTGCCTTCTCGTTGGCCTGTCATTTCTCCTCCTCGTCGTGATCCACATCGTGCCTTCGCTCCGCGCGCGCGTTGCCGCAGCGGTGGTCAAGATCGTCGCGTTCCTCATCGTCGGAGTGCCCTTCGGCGCCTTCCTCGACATCCGCTACATGCTCATGTTTTCGCTCCTGCTGGACGCGAGCTTTGGATTCGCTCCCCCCGTCGCCACTGCTCTCTCCGCCGCGGCGCTGGGAGGATCCGCCTTATTCCTCGTTCCGATGAACGCTTTCTCCGTTCCCATGGCGTCGCCGCGGCTCCTCGATTGGGCTTCGTTCTTTTTCATCGGTGCCTCGCTCATGCTCCTTCTTGCCTTCACGCACCGGCTCTCCGCGCACGACGAGGAGAATGCAGCGAGAATCGGGTCACTGAACGAGTTCATATCAAAGCTCATGAGCACCAGCAGGGACTACCTGGAGTACGCGACCCGGGTCGAGCGGGAGTCGACGGAGAACGAGCGCAACAGGATCACGCAGGACCTCCATGACGTGGTGGGGCAGGCCTTCACCAACATCTACGCCATGATGGATGCCTCCCTCAAGCATCCGCCCTCGGGCCCGGCGGAGACAGGGGAGCTGCATGCCTGGGCAAAGGAGCAGGCGCAGAAGGGGTTGAACGAGACTCGCGCCATCCTCTACCAGCTCCGTTCCATCCGCGAGAAAGAACCGACTGGCATACTCGCCATAAAGAACCTCGTGGACACCTTCAGCTACTCCACGAAAGTGAAAGTCCGCGTTGAGTGGGGAAATCTTCCCTGGGAAATGGGAGAAGTCCTCGATGCGGTGCTCTACCGGCTGGTGCAGGAATCCCTTGTAAACGCTTTCCGACATGGCAACGCCACTGAGATCCAGATACACTTCTGGGTGGGCGAGGATACCCTCTCCGTGGACATCCAGGACAACGGCAAGGGAAGCCCTGCAACGAAGAAGGGCATCGGGCAGGAGAGCATGGAGAGCCGGGTCCTGGCGGTTGGCGGCGTCATTACATTTGCCGGCAGCAGCCAGGGCTACAACGTGCACGCGACCTTCCCCAAGGGCCTGGCGGTCGCAGGCGGGCACGCATGAAGATACTCATCGTGGATGACCAGAAGCTCTTCGCCGATTCGCTCAAGAAAGTCCTGCTCTCCGAGGACAAGTCCGTGGGGAGCGTGGCCATTGCCTACAACGGCGCGGAGGCCCTGGCCGAGATGCTGAAACAGGTGCCGGACGTCATCCTGATGGACATTCACATGCCTGTCATGAATGGCATCGAGGCGACCCGCCTCATTCATCGCAAGTACCCCGACGTGAAAATCCTGATGCTCACGACCTTCGGATATGACGAGTACGTCAAGGCGGCCCTCGACAAGGGCGCCGTGGGATACCTGCTGAAGGACATCTCCTCCTCCGAGCTGCTCGCCTCAATCCGCGCTGCGCAAAGCGGGGTGCGCATCATCTCACCGCAGGTGCTGGAAGGAATCGCGGGGATGCAGCGCCGCCCCCCTGAAGGACCGAGGGTGCCGCCCTGGCTCCGAGAGCTTACCGCCCGGGAGAGGGACATCCTCGTGCTGGCGATGAAGGGGTTCAACAACGAGGAGATAGCGGAAAAGGTCTTTCTCAGCCTGCAAACTGTAAAAAACTACCTCAGCTCGATCTACGGGAAGCTGGGGGTGGAGAACCGGTTCCAGGCAATGCGGCTTGCAATGGAGTTCAAGATCGACACCATTCCTGAAGAGAACGGGCCGCGGTAAGGGAAATCGGTACTTTCGTACCGGAGATTGTGACTTCCGTACCTTGCGGGACCTCCCCGCCGTGTCCACACTGCGATCGAGAGCGGAAGCCCCGCGCGGGGGTCGGCCCCTGGGGATGCCCGGCCCGGGGCGGACGCGCTCACATCACTCTCGATCGAAGGAGGTTTTGGCATGAGAAAACTCATTGGTGTCGTGATGGCGGCCGCGCTTGCAGCCGGCGTCTCCCTCACCGCGGCCGCGGCGCCCGTCACCATCTCTTACATGACCTGGGACTCCGGTGTCGGCTTCGACATCACCCAGAAGGCCGTCGATGCCTTCCAGAAGAAGTTTCCCAACATCACGGTGGAGCTGCAAAGCGTGCCCCAGGGCTACGATGAGAAGGTGATGACAGCCAACGCGGCAGGCAACACCCCGGACGGCCTCTTGATGTGGAACACATCACAGTTCGCGGAAGCGGGTGTCGTGGAGAATCTTTCGCCCTACATCGCCAGAGACAAGTACGATATGAACAAGTTCCTGCCCGTCCTGAAGGCATGGACGGAGTACAAGGGCGGCACATGGGGGCTTCCCAAGGACTGGACGCCGCGCGTCATCTGGTACAACAAGAAGGTGTTCGACGATGCGGGCGTCGCATATCCCGTGGACGGGTGGACGTGGGCCGACTTCACCGCCACGGTCAAAAAGCTCACCAACGGCAAGCCGGGCAAAGACGCCCGCTACGGATACGTGGCGATCCCCGGGCACACCTATGCCATCCAGCAGTACATCTGGTCCAACGGCGGGGACCTGGTGAGCAAGGACGGCAGGACGGCCACCGGCTACATCAACTCCTCCAAGGTTGTGGAGGTCGTGAAGTGGTACAAGGGCCTGTACGATATGTCGATCACCACGGGCGCCCAGGACCAGTACCAGAACCTCGGGCAGACGGAGTTTCAGTCCGGCATAATCGGGATGATGGACAACGGCGTGTGGCCCCTTGCCACATTCAAGGACGACAAGAGCCTGAGCTTCGACATCGTGTCCCCGCCCGTCCCGAGGAAGGGGGCGGCCCTGAAGCCCATCATCCACAGCGCGACCTGGTCCATGTTCGCCAAGGCGAAGAACAAGGACGCCACGTGGCAGCTCATCAAGTTCCTTGCCGACCCCGAAGGCCTGAGGATCCTTACCAAGGGCTTCTGGGCAATCCCGAGCATTGCTTCAGTCAGCGAGGAGATGGGCTTTACCAAAGACCCCATCCTCAAGAAGTTCGTCCAGGTCGGCAGCAAGCCCACCATTGCTCCCGTGTTCGTGCGCAGCCCGAAGTGGTTCGAGGCTGACAACGAGTTCCTGGCCGCTCTCCAGAGCATCTTCATTTCCGGCGCGGATATCCAGTCGACGCTCGACGCCGCGGCGGCGAAGATGGACAAAATCCTGCAGGGAACCAAGTAGGTTCTCTCAATCAATGAAGACCGGGGGGCATCGGCTCCCCGGTCTTCATGGTGAACGGGGAAGGCATCAGCACCAAAAATGAGACACCTAGGCGCATCGGCCCGCGAACGTTTTTCAGGCTTCCTTTTCATCTCGCCCTGGCTGATCGGCTTCATCGCATTCTATGCGGGTCCCATGCTTTTCTCATTCGCCGTAAGTTTCACCAACTGGGATTTCTTCAAGAACATGACCTTCGTGGGCCTGCGCAACTATTTCAGAATCTTCAGCCCTGATGAATATGCCCTGCCCGGCCTTCTGAAGACTTTCCTCTTCGTCGGCCTGGAGGTGCCGCTCCAGCTCGTCGGCGCCCTGGTCATTGCGCAGCTCCTGACGCGAAAGCTCAGGGGCGTCAACCTCGCGCGCAGCCTCGTGTACCTTCCTGCCGTGATCTCGGGACCCGCGGGCGGGCTCATATGGCGCTTCATGCTCGGCAAGCAGACGGGTATCTTCAATTATTTCCTGTCGTTCTTCGGCGTGAGGCCGATCCCCTGGATCGACGACCCTCACTACGCCCTGTTCTCCATCATCTGCATCGGGCTCTGGGCGGTGGGACAGCCCATGATCCTCTTCCTTGCGGCGCTCCAGGGTGTCCCCACCGTCTTCTACGAGGCCGCGGAAGTGGACGGAGCGAGCGCGACACGGAAGTTCTTCCGCATCACGCTGCCGATGATCTCTCCCACGATACTCTTGAATGTGATCATCATCATGATCAACCAGTTCCAGATGCTGGCGCCGCTGATCGTCATCACCTCGGGGGGACCCGCCAAGGCGACATACCTCTACTCGTACGTGGAATACGACAACGCGTTCCGGTTCATGAAGATGGGCTATGCCTCCTCTCTCTCGTGGCTCATGTTCGTCATCATGCTCGTCGTCACGCTCCTGCTGTTCCGATCCTCCCGCAGGTGGGTGTTCTCCTACAGCGAAAGGGGAGATATCCTGTGAGGGCCTCGCGCGCGGGGAGCCTTGCGGGAGCAGCCTTTCGTTACCTCATTCTGCTCGCGGTGAGCGTCGTGTTCCTCTTCCCTGTCTATTGGGTGTTCCTCAAGGCAATCAACGGACCCATCGCCATCTTCCAGTATCCCCCCGACATCTACCCCGTTCGATTCAGCCTGGCCAATTTCCGGAACGCCTTCCACAATTTTCACCTTGCCAGGAACTTCCTCAATACGCTCAAGATCATGGGGTTTGCGCTGGTGGGCGCCTCCCTTTCCTCCGCGGTTGTCGGATTCGGATTCGCGCGGATGCGTTTTCGGGGAAGAAACCTGCTCTTCATCGTGGTGATCGCGAGCATATTCGTCCCCTGGGACGTGAAGGTGATCCCTCAATTCATGGAGTTCAGCGCGCTGGGATGGATCAACACTTATCTGCCCCTGCTCGTGCCTTTGTTTTTCGGCTATCCATTCTACATATTCATATTCCGCCAGTTCATCACGCAGATCCCTTACGAGCTCGACGAATCAGCCATCATCGACGGCTGCAGCCGTGTCGGCATTTTCACCCGCATCATTCTGCCCAACCTCACCCCGCCCTTCATCACTGTGCTCGTCTATGAGTTCGTGCGGGTCTGGAACGACTTCCTCGACCCTCTCATATACCTGAACAAGTCCAGCACGTATACGTTGAGCCTCGGCATCTACCACATCATTTCTCCGTGGTTCATGGACTGGGGAGCTCTGCTTGCCGCTTCAGCCCTCTCGGTCCTTTTCCCCGTCGTGCTTTTCTTCATACTGCAGAAATATCTCTTCGGAGGCCTCGTGCTCTCCGGGATCAAGGCATAGACATGGACGTCGAGGTCGGCCTCAGCCAGGACGGCGTACTCGCCGAACGGGTACTCCCGTATGGCCGAAAGGCCGACCATTGAGGGAGGATTCCTGTGACAAGAACACTCGCGGCCGTTCCCCCCATGGGATGGAATTCGTGGAATGGCCTCGGCGCTCGCGTGAGCGAGAAGTCGGTTCGGGGTGTGGCGGGAGCGCTCGCCTCATCCGGCATGCGCGAGCTGGGCTACCGGTACGTAGTGATCGACGACTGCTGGTCGATGAAGACGCGGGATTCACACGGCAACCTGGTGCCGGACCGTGAACGGTTCCCCGACGGGATGGCGCCACTCGCCCAATACGTACACTCACTCGGCATGAAGCTCGGGATCTATTCCGATGCCGCCGAGCTCACATGCGGCAAATACCTGGGAAGCCTCGATTTCGAGCAACAGGACGCGGCGCTGTGGGCCTCCTGGGGAATCGATTTCCTCAAATACGACTACTGCAACGCGCCTGCCGACCAGCCAACTGCAATCGCACGCTATCGGCGCATGGGCGAAGCGCTTCGATCGACAGGGCGCGAGTTTCTCTTCAGCGCCTGCGAATGGGGCGGGAGAAGCCCCTGGCTCTGGGCGAGAGATATCGGGGCTCATATATGGCGCGCGACTGCGGACGTCCTGGACAGCTGGACGGACGTCTTTGTCCCCCAGGCCAACTGGACAGGCATCGGCATCGACACCGCCATAGAGGAAGCTGCTCCGCTGCACGAGTACGCGGGCCCCGGCGGCTGGAACGACCTTGACATGCTTGTCATCGGCCTCAAAGGCCGCGGCAACATCCCGGGTGACGGGGCCACCTTCTTCGAATACCGGTCACAGATGTCGATGTGGTGCATGCTGTGCTCGCCTCTCATGATCGGCTGCGACATCACGACCATGGACGAAAAGACCCGCGAGATCCTGACGAATCCCGAGGTGATTGCGCTTGACCAGGATCCCCTGGGAAAGCAGGCAGTACGCATCAGGTCCGAGTCGGGTCAGGAAGTCTGGAAAAGGCCCCTTTTAGACGGATCGATGGCCCTCGCGCTTCGCAACAGGACGTCAAGCGCCGCCGATATTGCGGTGCGTGCCGGGGAGCTGGGCCTGCTCGACTCGTACAAGGGGCGCGTACGCGACCTCTGGAAGCGTGAAGACGGAGACTTCAGCTCGCCGCTCTCCCGCCGGGTGCAGCCGCACGACACAGTGCTGCTGAAGATCGGGCCGTAGCCCTTCCGCGGTACTCCGCGGAGTTGGATGGCGAGGGCGGCCGAGGCCAGGATGGCCGAAAGGCCGACCGTAGCCCTTCCGCGGTAACTTGCACGTTACACCGTGCAAGTTACGCGCCGCTATGTGCAGAGCCTCACCAGGGTGAGGCATCGCGATCTCAGTCGGACCTCGGCCATCCCATCGACAACCGGCAGGGCTTCGCGATCGTCCTCGAGCGTTCCGCAAAGAAATGCGGCGCGGACCGGTGCTCCGCCCGCGCGGAGCCGTGCTGTCGCCTCATCCCTCCCGACGCACGCCAGGCGCAGCATGATGCCACGGCCGTCAGCGGCAGGCTTTGCATGGTTGATCAGGACTCCCTCCCCTTCAACCACGAGGAGCCTCCCCTCACGGGCGCCATCTGCGGCAAACGCCGGGTGCACAAGCAGAGGATGGACGAGCTCCAGGGCGCTTTGCATGAGACCTGCCGGGTCCGCGGCAGCGGATGTCAGAAACCCGTATCGCAGGCCCGTCAGGCCGGGTTGAGTGAGGGGATAGTTGGTGTACCAGTAGTTGTTCATGGGCCAGGCCAGAAGAAGCGGCCCTTCCGGTCTTTGGACTTCTCCGAGCAGCCTGCCGAACCCGAATCCCCCGGCCTGTATGAGCGCCGAATCAGGGCAGATAAGTGCCGCTGACCGCCCATCGCCCTGCATGGCCGCGAACGTATCAACGCTCATCCATCCACGACAGCAACCCGGGAGCTGTTCCTTGTCGAGCTCCACCGGCACTCCTGCGGTGTCGAACAGGCATTGCCACGAACCGGGAAGATTGAGGGGGAATGCAAAGTATATTGCCTCAGGCTCTTTGCAGTCGAGCTTGTCCAGGGCGGCCTCCAGCTCTATGACGGGAGAATCCGCACGCAAGGTGATGCGCTGACGCAGGCTTCTGACCCCCGGTGCCTCCAACTGCCGAACGAATGTGATCGAGGCTTCATCCTGCTCGACGCCGCAGGAAAGAAGCCGGGAAGCGCGCCGCCTTTCAGCGCGCCATTGGGTTTTCCAGCAATGCTGATCGAGCTTTTCCCTTTCCAGGTCCCGTTCATAAAAGGCTTTCCGAGTGCCGTCAAAGAGCGGGTCGGGCCGTTCATGCACGAAATCGAAGAATGAGAGCTCGTTCTCCCGCGGGAGCACTTCCCATCCCAGGATCTTGTCGAGCAAAGACGTGACACGTCCTGTCGCCGGGTCGAACGACAGCCGGTGGAAGGGCGACTCGATCACGCTCTTGGCGCCATTCTGCTCATGCAAGGCGAGCCCGGAATCAGGCGTGGCGGGTGCAAGACCGGAAAGCGGTACTTTCATCCAGCCGAAAGCGGGCAGCTCGAATGGACCGTATACGACACCGCGCGCACGTCCCTCAGCCTGCTCTGCCCAGGTGAAACGAACGCTCCGCAGGCTCTTGCCCGGCTCCTTCCACGTGTCCGGCACACGCACGTACGCCCGGCGCGCCCTCTGAACTGGGTTCAGGATGAGGAGGTGATCAGGTCGCGCGGACTGCGCGGGATTGGCCGACAACGTTTCCAGCTCGCTGATGAGGAGGTATTCCGCGCGCTCGCGCGCCTGATGCGCAAGGGCGGTCTTCAAGGCGGATTGCGCACGCGCGGGAGGAAGCTCGGGCGCCGGGTCCCAGTAGGTCCACGTGTGCTCGCAGAACAGGGCGAGGTCCGCCCAGGCCTGATCCGAGACTCTCTTCACGGCTGTCCCGCGCGGAGGTCCACCGATCGTGGTTCCCCGCGCTTCAGCCACACGCGCCGCGCCGAGGAGCTCCGCGCGCTGGAGAGCGAACCGCGCCTTCCTGCTCACGGCGGTCTCGTACGCCGTGCTCCCGTTGCCGAAGCTCCAGTAATCGGTCCAATCCCCGTTCAATACCGGGAGGGAGGCGGGCGCAATCTTGTGCAGCCTTTCAAGCAGGTCCGCAGGAGTGACGTAACGGATAAGGGGAGTGTCGACTGACTCATTCCATTGCCTGATGAGCCTCGCCACCCACGGATTGGGGGGAGAATTGTCCCACGCCTCCGGGGAGTTGGTGGTCGTCAGGTATATGAAGTCATGCGGGTATCCGCTTTGCTCAAGGCGCGCGCAGTAGCTTGCAAGTCCCTCCCGCATTCTGTCTATGGAATTTTCCCATGTCCACAGGAGCTGATCGAACATCGTGTAGTGATTGCCGTTCATGACCAGGAGCCTGCGCCCCGAGGGGGCCGTCCAAAAGAAGACACCCGGTCGCGGAGAAACGAAATGACCGTTGTCGATGTTCGCTGCCATGGTCAACAGCTCGATCCCCGCGTCGATCATCAGGTCCGCGAGCGGCCACTGAACGCCATTTACGTCGTGCTGGTTGAGGGTGACAATCGGAACCCCGAACCTGCTGCGGAGCACCCCCAGGGGAGCAAGCTGGCGGCTGAGAAGCTCGGCACTGCACAACGGCGATGTGTTGTACTGCATGGCCGAGACGCCAAGGCGCCCCTGGGAGAGGAAGGTCTGAAACCGCTGGAGATCCTTCTCATCAGCGGTCTCCATCCAGTGCATGACCGGCGAAGTCACCTCGCAGGTCCATTTAGGGCGCGAATGCTCGGGCCAGTCTGCGGTCTCCGACAGCATCTCGAGCGCCTGGTCAATGTATTCGCGATGGAGCTCCCGAACGATGGGCTGGCTGTGCGTGTAGCCCACGTCAAGGTGGCTGTGATGCAGGACGAGGATCTCACGGATTTCCGGCATGAGGAGTCGGCTATTCCCTCTCGTGCAGCAGCACCTTGAGCTGCTTGATCTCGCTCACGAGCCGGTCCCGGCTCATCTCCCTGAACCGGCGCGGCACCATCTCCCTGCTCGTGCACTCCAGCACGGCCACCAGGTTCTGCAGCTCGATCTCGTGCGGGTAGGCGGGGGGCATGAAATCCTGGATGGTTTCCTCCAGGTCCCCCTTGGTCACGAAAACGTGATTGTTCATCGCGGAAAGGAACTTGGCGCGAATGAGCACCGATTCGAGGTCGGCGCCGGAGAACTCGTACTTGTAGCGTCGGAAGAGCTCGGCCACGTTCGTCTTCTGCATGCGCAGGTTGAGCTTTTTGACCAGGGTGGCGAAAAGGTCCTCTTTCTCCTCGATATTTTCCGGGTAGAAGAGCGCCAGATGCTCCTCCGCCCTCCCCTGTCGCTTGAGGTCGATCGGGAGAAGGTCGGGACGGCAGGTGATGAGAAACCAGATTATCTTTCCCCGGTATTCGGTGTTTCCCATGAAAGAAGCGATCTGGCCGAAGATCCTGTTGCTCGTTCCCGAATCGCCGTCCTGGTTCCTGTCCCCCAGAAAAGCGTCCGCTTCGTCGATCATCACCCCGACGGGCGCCATCGCCTTGAGGATGTTGAGGATCTTTTCCAGATTGCTCTCCGTGACCCCCTGCCACTTGGAGCGGAAATTGCGAAATTTCACGATAGGGATGCCAATGTCCCCCGTGAAAGCGGTGACCATGAAGCTCTTGCCCGTGCCCACCGGTCCGGCAAGGAGATAGCCCATCGGCAGCACGTCGAACCGACTCTCGCGTATGGCCTTTGCGGCGCTGCGGAAGCGCTTCTTCACGAAATCGTGGCCGGACACCGCGGAGAGATCGTGCTCGCTTTCTATGAACTCCAGCAGGCCGACCGCTTCCGCCTCGATGATCTGCTTCTTCTTCTCCTTCAGGTAGCCGAGCCCGATTTCCCGGTCCTCCTGAAAGCTCTCCGCGGCAAGCTGGTTGAGATTCACGAGGTTCAGCCCGCTCGTGATGCCCGCGAACTCAGGTATTGTGAGGGAGTCCTCCAGGAGGAGCTTTCCGTTCCTGTCCAGGAAATGCAGGAAGCTCTCCCGCACCTTCTCGTCCGGAATGGGAAGATTCACCTTGATTGCGCTCGGTGAGCGCACGATGGCCGGGTTGAGGTCCGCCAGGTTCTCCGTGAGCAGGAGTATCGACACGTCGCCCTGGGTGAAGATGGGGTCGTTGGCCCAGCGATTGAGCGTCACCAGGCAGTAGCGGTCCTCATCGGTGTAGCGGGAGATGTCGGTGTTGGGCACGATCGTTTCCGAGTAGTCGACGATGAGCACGATGCGCTTGTTGTGCGTGATGTTCGCGTAGAAGTACTTCTCCAGATGCGTGAGCGCCTTTACGGGATTGCGTGACAGAAGGTTGCCCGGTGTGGCGTGCGGCGCGAGCTGCTTCATCTTCTCGAGGTAGTCCTTTTTCATTTCAGGCTTGCAGAAGCTCACCCCCGAGGAGCGGTCGTAAAAAACGATGATGTCCCTGTTTCCGAAAAGCACCTCGGACACGTAGTCCTGAATCTTCACGAAATTGAACTCCCCCTCCTTCATCTTGTGAGGGAGAAAATCCCGGATATTGCCGGAAAGAAGGTAGAGATTGGCGGTCTTCGAGCAGTACTTGTAGGAAAGCTCCTGCGCCCACGCAGGGAGCACCTTGATGAAGGGCAGATTCTTGACAATGAGCTGTTCAGCCATCGTTCCCCTCCCAAGGAATTGATAAGCTACCTATGAGTATAGGGGCAAAGGGAGGGAGCCGTCAACCTGGGGGAGGGTCAAACGTCACGCCTGCGCGGCGCAGGCAGATGGAAAATGAGCGCCTCCGGGAATCCGGAGGCGCCTTGAAATGGACTTCTAGCGGATCCCCTGATCGATCAGGGGCTTGATTGTCCCGACATTCTGCGGGGTCACGGTGCCGACTCCGGTATTGATGTGCAGACCGGGGATCAGGTAGCGCTTGGTCAGGACGATCTGCAGGACCGGAAAATAGCCCTGAAGATAAAGCACCTGATCGAAGCTCGCGCTGATCCAGCCGCCCTGGATGGCGCTGACCGTTGCGGGGGAGAGGTCGATGCCTCCGCATATGATTTCGCCGGGTTTCTTCCCCGCCGCCTGGAGGACCTTCGGCAGGACCGCAGTAGTATTGCCGTGCTGGGTGCCAATGGCCTTGAGATCGGGGTGGGCCGCGAGGTACGCGGTGAGGATCGGGATGGCCAGGGATGCATCACTGTCCACCGCGGTGGAAACATCAAGCTTTTCCACCTGGAGCCCTGCCTTGGCCAGCGCGTCGAACACGCCCTGGCTGCTCCTGCTCCTGCCTTCCTGGTGCCAGATGTCATAGACCAGGGCCTTGTCGCCGGCCTTCAGGCCTGCCTTCACCATCGCCTCCCCTGTCAGGTATCCGCCCTGATAGAGGTCAGCGCCGGCATATCCGAAGCCCTTGGTCTGGTACTTTGCCTCTAAGCCGGGCAGGGGATTGTTGCCGCTTGTGACGATAATGCCCTGGGCCTCGGCCTGATCGACAAGCGCCGCGAAGGCAGGCTCGCCGGGATGCCCCATGATTTCGATGCCGTCAGGGTTGGCCGCCATCGCCTGCTTGAACTGATCGATCATCGTCTGCGGATCCCACTTCGCGTACTGTTCGATCAGCTTGACATTGTTCGCAGCGGCAGCTGCCCTGGCTCCATTGGTGCGCCCCAGCGTAGTGCCATCCCCTTGCGTGCCGCCCATCTGCATATAGATGACGAGCTGCTTGTCCGCGGCCCATGTCTGGACTGAGAACAGAGCCCCAACGATCACGAGTGCGAGAACTACCCACTTCAAATTACGCACGGAAACCTCCCTCTGTGAATGGAATAAGGCCTTGCGCCTCGAAGACGCGCGGCCGCTCTGGTGAAAAACCGAAGCGCCATCCCCCTTTCGTGTCCGGATGCAGAAGCACGCGTGCCAACGGCACGCAAAATCGCTCACGCGGTATCATCCCTTCCGGGCCCTTTGCCCGAAGGGGCCTGTGCGGGTACGGCCCATTTGCGCGCGGCTCTGGACAGCATGGAAACGCCTTCCTCCCCGATGACTACGTTGAGGATCACTGAGGCGGCCATGACGAGCCCCTCCACGAGCTGCACCCAGTAGCCGCCGATACCAGTGGCCACCACGCCGGCTTCAAGGGAACCGATGATATAGGAGCCGAAGAATGTGCCCACAAGCACACCCTGGCCGCCGGCAATCGAGGTACCGCCAATGAATACCGCGGCCATGACGGGAAGGAGCATTCCCTGTCCCTGGGTCGGGAAGAAAACATTGATCTCCATTGTGAGGAGAAGCCCGGCAAAAGCGGCAATGACGCCGTGCAGGGTGAAGAGCCGTATCCGCGTGGCCTCCACGTTGATACCCATCACGCGCGCAACCTCGGCATTGTCGCCGATGAACATGATTGCCTCGCCGAACGTGTGCCTGTTGAGAATGAACCAGAAGAAAACGGTAAGCCCCAACGCCCACAGCGCCTGGACGGGAAAGATCCCGAAGAGGCGGCCGACGAATATGGTGTGGATCGTCGTGGTCGTAATGTCCTGAATGTTGATCTGGAGTCCTCCCGCGATCAGGATCGTGACTCCGTACCAGAAGAATTGCGCGGCCAGGGTGGCCATGATGGACGGCACTCTCAGTCGGGCCACCAGGAGGCCGTTGATATAACCGACCAGGGCGCCGGCGAGGAGGGCCAGGATGAAGCCGATCAGGGGCGTCTGGAATGTTTTGAACCACCAGGTAAAGACGAACCCGGCCAGTGCCACCACGGCAGGAAAGCTCAGGTCGATCTCACCCGCCGTGATGATGAAGGTAAGCCCGATGGCGAGAACGAGCATGGGGGGCACGGTCTGGAAGAATGACATGTAGATCCTGTAGCCGGTGAACACCGTGGGCGCAGTAAAAATGAACACCACGTACAGGACCGCGAGCACCATCCCGATCGGCAGGCCCTCGAGCTTTCCCAGAAACGCAAAACGAGAGGATGCTCGACTCATGGCTGCACCTTGTCTTTCAAGCCGTGCGAGTATTCGAGGAGGAACTCGTCCAGCTCCTTCAGGGTTATCTCTGCCTTCGCGATGCTCGCCACGATCTCCCCTCTGTCGATGACGATGAACCGGTCGGAGATCTCGTAGACGTCGGTGATGTTGTGCGAGATGTAGATGCTCGCCTTTCCCGCCTCCTTGATCTTGTGCACGAAGTTCAGGACCTTCCGCACTTCCTTCAGTGAAAGGGCCACGGTAGGCTCGTCAAGGATGATGAGATCCGCCTCGAAATGCATTGCCCGGCCAATGGCCACGCCCTGGCGCTCGCCTCCGGAGAGCTTGTTCACCTTTGAATCGACCCCGATCCCCTTGCCCCGGAAACCGATGGTGTTGACCATGATCTCGGTGGCCACCTGCTTTTCTTCCCTGACTTTCAGGAAGCCGAACGGGTACGTGATCTCCCGGCCTATGAAGAAGTTCCTCCACATGGCCTGCTTTTCTCCCAGAGACTTGTCCTGGTAGACAGTTTCGATTCCCAGGGCGTGCGCCTTTTTCACGGTGTAGGAGCCCGTGTCCACCTTCTGATCAGCGATGTAGAGGTCCCCGCTGGTGGGAGGAAAGACACCGGTGAGAATCTTGACCAGGGTCGATTTGCCTGCGCCGTTGTCTCCGATGAGGCCGACGATTTCATTATGACCGACCTGGAAGTTGATGCTTTTCAGGGCGCACACCGATCCAAAATACTTCTCGATGTTGACCATGCGCAGTGCGGTGCGTTCACGGGATGGTTCAGCCACGAAACGATCTCCTTTCAACACAGCGGTCCCGCCGGACGGGCATGCCGGCGACCCGTGGCAAGAAAAAGGTACAACTTATGCCTACCGGCTGGAGGCATGATAGCATGCGACCATTGACTTTGCAACATTTTTTTCGAAACGTTCCAGCGACAGCCTGCATCATATCACCTATTCTGGCCTAATCTGACGATCCCAGTGACAATGGGGGAAAAAGCGAGAATCGGGAGAGAATTATATGTTTTGACAATCCGTGAGGAATAAGGTACAACTTGTACCATCAGGAATTTGAAGGATGAAGAAGCATCAGGTCATAGAAACCTGGATCAGGAACAGGATCGATGAAGGGGTCGTTGTTTCCGGGGAAAAGCTTCCGTCCGAGAGCCAGCTCTGCGCCCAGTTCGGCGTCTCTCGAAACGCGGTCCGGCAGGCAATCCGCAATCTCATCCTCGAAGGGCTCGTTGCAAGCACCAAGGGCGTCGGCACATTCTGCCGCACCCGGCTTCCCGCATCACCACTCTCCGCGAATATCGGGTTGGTGGAGTTTTTCATAAGCTCCTACATATACCCGGAGATCATTCGCGGCTGCTACAACACGCTTTCCCGCAAGGGGTTCGCCGTTCTGCTCAACCAATCCGAGTACAACCTCGAGCAGGAAAGGGCAATCCTTCGGGATCTGCGAAAAAAAAAGGTCGGGGGCATTATCATCGCTCCCATCTATGGCGCGGGGGATCGCTCCAACGCTCTCCTTCTGGAAGAGATCCAGAATGAGGGCACCGCGGTGGTCCTCTGCGATGACTACTTCCCCGGCAGGAATTTCAGCAGCGTCACCCTCGACTATCACACCTGTGGAGAGGAAGCCGCTGCCCACTTGTGGAAAAAGGGGCATCGGAAAATCGGCATCTTTTACCAGAAGGATTTCCTCGTGAAGGCGAACAGGATGAAAGGCGTGCTGGATTATCTGGGGAGGCAGGGGGCTCCGGTGCGGGCCGCCTGGATCGTCGGGTTCAACGGGCAGGGCCCGACGAGCCAGGCCTCTGCCGCGGCGGAGCGGTTCCTGAAAGGAGCGAAAGAGCTTCCCAGCGCGTTCGTCTGCGGCAATGACGAGGATGCCCTGCATCTCATCGAGGTGGCCGAAAGGCAGGGAATCCGGGTGCCGGGCGACCTGTCCGTGGTCGGATTCGACAATTCGGACATTGCGCAGCTCGGAAAGATCTCCCTGACCTCGGTTGACCACCCCAGCTTCGAGATCGGAGAGAAGGCGGCGAACATTCTCCTTGACAAGATATTCCACCCTGAGATCCGGTTCGTCACGCACACGATCATCACCCCGTCCCTGGTGGAACGCAGCTCCGTGCGAAGCCTGGTGCCCGCGGCCCCCATTCCCCCCAGCACTCTCCTGCAGCGCAGCCCGGACTAGAGAGCCCGCGGGGTACTGGACGTCCAACTCCGCGGAGTACCGCGATGCAAATCCGCGGGGAACCGCGATGCGCTAGACGAGCTTTCTTTCCCGCGCTTCCTCCATGATCATGCGGTTCCACCTGTTGCGCCAGAGGAAGGAGCTCCTCTCCGCGGGAGCGTCGATTTTGCTCGCGCGTTCCTGCAGGCTTTTCAGGGATTTGCTGAGCACCGTCACTTTGTCGTCCGTCTCCTCGGAGCCTGCCTCAGGCAGCACCCGGGAGTACAGATAGTTGAACCAGTAGACGGCGGGATCCACCTCGAGAGATTTCTCTCCCCGGGTGAGCTGGTGCAGCTCGCCGATGCCCTCCTGCCGGAATCCCCGCATGCCCAGGAGATACGCGCGCAGCCCGGACAGGGTGCGGCGCAGGAACGCGTCACCCCGGGTCAGCCGGAAGCACCTTCCCTCGACGGCCGTAAACCCGTCACGCCAGGGTACGCCTTCCGGCGAGGGATAGCGTACGGACCACGGAAGCGCGAGTCCCCTTTCGACGTAGAGCGACGCATTCTCCAGGCTTTCTGAAAAAAGGGCGCTCTCCGCCAGGAAGAGCAGCACCTCCCTGCTCTGGGAGAGGCTCTCGAGGAGCCGGGTTCCTGAGCGCAGGTCTCCGCTGTGCACAAGCGCCCTCCCCAGCCACGCGCGCAGGACGGGCACGGCGGCTTCCGCCGCGTAGAGCGTGGCGAGGCACAGGCAGGTCTGCAGGCACAGGGCGCAGGAATCGTAGGAGCCGACCTGGAAGTCCGTCCTGGCCTTGAGAAAGAGCAGGAACAGCTCCAGCTCTCGCCGATAAGTGTCCCGGGCCATCTGCAGGCCCTGGTCGATCGCGGCAAGGCATTGCGTATAGCGGCCGTCGACGAACAGGCAGTCCGCAAGGTAGACGGCCGTCCACAAAGCACCCGGGGCGTCTCCCGCCTCATGGCAGAGTCTCTGGGAGAGCCCGAGGTACTCCACGGCCTCTCCCAGCCGTCCCTCGGCCAGCATGGCGGCGCCCAGCCAGAGGTAGCAGGCGCGCTCGCCTCTCTCCGCCGCCGGAGTTTCCGGGCTCGCCTCCCGGGTCTCCTGGTAGAGGAGCATCCCTCTCTTCAACTCATCCAGGGCAGCCACGGCATTGCCGGTGAAAAGGAAGCATTTTGCCCGTTCGATGTAGACTTCGCCGGCGAGCGTGCCCTGTGCGCCCGCAGCCATGCACTTCTGCGCCTCGGCCTGAGCCCCGTCCGCGGCGTCCAGGTCCTCCTCCAGCAACGCGGCGCGAAGCCTGCCGATTGCGGTCACGGCGGCGAGCTGCCGGGCCTGTTCGGGCGTCGGGGCTGCCGCGAAATCCAGCGACCGCGGCTCGCAGAAGGTCCGGGCGCCTCCTGCATCGTTCTCATCGAGCTTGCGCCGGATAATTTCCGGAAGTACCTCGAGGGCCAGGTCCGTCCTTCCGTTTCTGGCCAGGAAGGTGAAGAGGAGCACGGGGTGCCGATACCTCCCGGTCGTCCAGAGGGAGAGCAGATGCGCAATGAAACGCTGCCTCAGATCGGCGCCTTCCGCGCCGAGAAGCTCCTCCAGCTTCCGCCGTATGGCGGGGAAACGCGGGATGAGTGACGCCTCTTCCGCCAGCAGCCCCGAGAGCTGAAGACTGGAAAGCGACCTCTCCGCGGCGGCGACCTCGAACCCTGCACCCGCCAGGAAAGCGAGGAACCCCTGCCGATCCAGCAGGCCGCCGGCGAGGTACAGCGCGTACAGGAGCTGAAATGTGTCGTCGTGCTGGGTGCGGATCAGGTACCAGGACACGGAAAGCGAATTGGCGGGCAGCGGGGCATCCTCGTCGGCCGCCTGGATCCACTCGTTGCGGCCGCCGTCGGCCCGGATACGCCCCGTCTTCCAGAGATATTGAAGGTAGGAAACCACGGTGACGTACAGACCGCCGGAACGGCTTCGCACACGGCGTGCCACGGACTCAGGGATTTCCAATCCGGGGAAAAGGTGCCGCGCCAGGGAGCGGATGTCGCGCTTGCCCAGCGGATGAACGTAGAGGGGGCGCAAGTCGAGCGCGGCGAACTCCTCCGGCGGGTTTTTCTCTGAGCTGGAAAGCAGGGGGAGAAAGCCGGGCCTGAGAAGAAGGTCGTCGAAAAGGCGCGCCAGGACCGCGCGCGCCGCGGGATGGTACGATTCAACCCCGTCGCACACCAGGACCGCGGGCAGGAATTTCTCCTCCGCCATCCGTGTCCATGCAAGGAGGTAGAGGCGGAAGCCGAGGCTGAAATCTTCCACAATATGATCGGGAAGCAGCCTCGACTCCCCCGCGCGCTCCGGCCCTTCTGCTGCCTGCAGCCAGACGAGCAGGCGGCCGACCTCGTCCCAGACCGCGCGCTCGGGCCCGTGAAGAAAGCGGGGGACCTCGGCGAGCGTTGCGGGCAGCAGGGCGCCGAGAAACGGGTGCAGCGGCGAGCGCCTCTTGAAGAGGGTGCGCATGCGCAGGATGGGAGGCTCGCGGCTGCCGCGGAGAAGACGGGAGGCGAGCTCGGCAAGCAGGGCGGTCTTTCCCACGCCGGGGGGCCCATGCACGAGAAGGATCTCTCGTGATTCGCCCGTATTGAGCCGGGGCGAGATGATGTCCAGCGCCCTGCCGACCAGAGCCTCCCGGATCCATGGCCGCGGCGAATGCGCTGTCCGGGCGGGCGCCTCGCGCGGTCTCACCTGCCCGGTGGCGCGGTAAAGCGACCCCGCCTTCAGAAGTGAAAGCGCATCCGCAAACAGGAGCGCACACTGGGGAGCCAGCCATACCTGCTCGTCCGCATCCGCCTCCTCCAGGAGCTCCCTGATCCGGGAAAACAGCTCCTGCCCTCCCATGAGGGGGAAGGAGGCCAGAAGAACGGCGAACCCGAACAACTCCTCACGGCGTGACGCAAGGAACTCCCTCACCCTCCACGCGGTGGAGGAGGCGGCCAGGACGTCGAGCTCGGGCTCCTCACCGAGCTCCGCCATCCAGGCCTTCTGGCCTGCCTGGGCGAACGGGGCGGCTCGCGGCCCGAGGACGGCCGCGAGCCCCGCCTCCACGACCGGGAGGCTGCCCGCGCGCAACCGCACGAGTTGCCGATAATTGCGCAACTCTGCGATAATGTATACCATGTAGGCATTATCCATGAATGCGCCCTGTTGTGAAGGGGAATAGATGGAGTCCGGTGAGTCTCTCTGGTTGAACGGAAAGCAGAGCAGGACGGTCAGGCTGAAAGTGAGCCCGAAAGCGGATTTTCGGGACGTGCTGCGCACCCTGGGAGAAATCAGCATACCGACCACGCGCGTGAGCGACGAAAATATCCGGTTCGCCATCCTGGAGCTTCTCAACAATTCAATCCGCGCCCACCGGGAAAAGGGCGAGGCACGCGACATATGCCTCGACCTGACCGTTTCGGACGGGAGACTCGTGATCGCCATCCGGGACTACGGCGGCGGTTTCGATCCTGAGAAGCTTCCCTACAACCTGTATGCGGATCCTGCCACTCTCGATCTGCGCTCCGGCGCGTTCGAGGAGTACCAGAAGGCCAACGGGTACAAACGATTCGGGATGGGAATCTACGTGGCAAAGAAAACCTTCGAGGACTTCCGACTCGTATTTCTGGACGGGATGGACAGGCCCGCCGCCTGGATGCCCGGAAGGGTCATCGGGACCCTCATCACCCTTTCGGTGAAAATGGATGCGGTCCAGCCCGCGGAGCTAGGAGCAGCCAATGGGCGCTGAACACAGACACCAGCCGAGGGTTTCCGGCTATGCCAAGGCGCTTCTCGTCGGGCCGAACACTCCCGGCTATATCAGGGACTTGAGCCGCACGGGCTGTCAGGTGGCCTTCGTGCAGACCGTGGCGGCCGTGGCCGGGGATCTCATCAAGGTACGCGTGATCGACGAGCACGATCCCTCCGTCCCCCAGTTCCAGATCAGCCTTCGGGTGCGCAGGATCAAGCCGGACGCTCTCTGGTGCGTGCTGGGCGGAGAGATCGAATCCGTCAGCGGCCACGAGGACCAGAGTGTGTTTGAAAAGCTCGTGGATTACTACGCGGGGGCAGGAGCATAGCGCGGAGCACGGCCGGTCCTACCAGTGATCCTTTCCCGATATCTGCTTCAGGGGTTTGCGCGGAGTGGGGTCCGGCACCGCATCCGGGTGCCCCACCAGGATGACCAGAACCACGCGCATGGAAAAGGGGATCGTGAGAAGGTCGCACACTTCCTGTTCGTCGAAGGTGGTGATGCAGCAGGTCCCGAGCCCCTCGTGGACGGCCTGCAGAACCATATGGGAGGCCGCGAACGCAAGATCGATCGGGTAGGAAAGCTGGCCGTTGGGCATATGGTAGTCGATGTTCGTGGTGCACACGGCGATGATCAGAGGCGCCTGGCCGACATAGTCCTGGCCAAAGGCGGCCTCCATCATTTTCTGGCGCGTCTCCTTTTTCTGGATGGCGACGAAGCGCCACTCCTGCCTGTTCTTCGCGGAAGGAGCAAGACGACCTGCCTCGAGAATGCGCTCCACCTGTTCTTTTTCTACCGGCTGGGGCGTGAAGGATCTTATGCTTCTTCTCTGGAGGATTTCAGGCAGGATTTCCATGTTTCCCGGAAAATCGTAGTGAAATTCAATCCGATTTGCAAGGCCAGCGATTCTCATTTTGCACGATCCGGGATCTGCAGAAGACCGTTTCTCGATCCAGGATCGGCTGCTTCAATCGGGCAAAATGAGAAGCGCTTCGCCCGCCTAAAAAAGGGGAATTGCTTTTGCAAGCTCGATTGACGCCCGTACACCCTTCTCCTATGCTGGAATATGCATGACGCGATTCCTCTGTCTGGCGGCTTTGTTATGCATGACGCAGGGAGCGCTCGTTGCAGGGGCGGACCCCGCCGCACCCTCCGCCCGACTCCCGGAAGAGGTCGCGGCCGTCTCTCGTTTCTTTCCCCGACCGGAAGGCTCGCGGATGGAGAAAGACCTCGTATCGTGGATCGAGGCGCGCCTCTCCTCCCTCGGAGTCGCCTTCACCCCGTTCGATTTCAGCCGGTCGGATTTTCAACATTCCTTCTCCTCCTGCATCAGGGTTGATATTCCCGGCGCAGTTCGTGATTCACTCATCCTTGCCGTGCCGCTCAACAGCCCGCCGGACGCGGAAAGAGGAAGGGACGGGTCCATCAACGTGGCCCTCGCCCTCGACCTCGTTGCCCAGGTGAAGAACAGGCAGCCTCCCGTCAGCCTCACGGTTCTTTTCCTCGGTGCCGAGTACGGGGACACGAGCGCCTATCCGATGGGCAGCACCCTCTTCCTCCGGGATTTCCAACCGGACTACCGGGCCGCCGTCCTTTACCTGAACTTCCGCGCGGTGCCGTCCCGCGTGCTCGTGCGCGGCGGCGGCAGGGGAATCGTCTCTCCGTACTGGCTGATGAACAGGTGTGTGGACGCCCTGCGGGAAGCACGGATTCCCTTCCGCCTTCCGGGGGAAGAGATCCAGATATTCCGCATGGGCACAACCGACGAGCGTACCGCCATCGAACCCTATCTCAAGGCCGGCTATCCTTCCGTCGGGCTGGAAGGAGAGAACGGCGAGATCGCGCCGCTGAACGAATCCGAGTGGCTCCTCTCCTTTTCTTCATTCCTGCGGGGCATCCTTGCGGCGAACTCCACCGGTATTCCCGAGGAGTGGGACCGGCACTACCTCCTGCTGCAGGCGGGCGGGATCTCCCTGATCATCGGTGAGAAACTGCATCTCTCGATCCTCCTGGGAATCCTGGCTGCCACCCTCCTCTTTTCCCTCGCGTTTCGCCGGGGTCTCAAGAAATACCAGCGTACCCTGGCAAGAAATATCCCCTCGATCATTCCGCTGGCAGGCCTGTCATTTCTGTTCCTGGCGGCAGGCACGTACGCTCTCAAGGGGATCCTTTCCGCGCGCGGTTTTTCCATCCTCTGGACGTATGCGCCGCTGGAGTTCCTTGCCCTTAAGATCTGCATCGCCCTTTTTCTTTACGCGGCGCTGTACAATGTCATGCGCAGGCTCCCGTTCCCGCGCAACGGCAGCTTCTACTCGGCGGCAGCCCTTTTGTTCCTGCTCCTCGACATAGGAGTGGTCGCGGTTTTCAATATCTCTTTCACCTACTATTTCCTCTGGGCGTTCATATTCGTATTTCTCTCCACGCTCGTCCGCGGTCGGTACATGAAAGCGCTGCTGTTCCTGCCCGCCCCGTTCTGGGCTCTTCGCGGGCTGATAACGGTCTTCCAGGCGCCGGCGCTCCCTTTCTGCCACTTTCTTCTGCTCTCCCCTCTCTGGGGAAACCTTCTGGCCGCGGCCGTGAGCCTGCCCATCATCCTGATGCTGCTGCGGCTGGGACTGCTTTTTCCCGGCAGGGGGATCATGCGCCGAAGAGTGAGAGAGCTGGTATTGGCCGGCCTCCTGCTGGCCATCGGCGTCGCGCTGGCCATTCATCTTGCCACCTTCTCCCCCTTTTCCGCCTCCCGGCCGCAACCGCTTGTCGCCACGCAGACCATCAAAGTGGCCGCCACGGGGAAAACGGAATCCACGTCGCTGGACATAGAAAGCCCGGCGCCGTTGGGCGGGCTTTCCATCTCGGACTCGAGGGGGGCGCGTGCCCTCTATCCGACGGGCACCGCTGTCCGCCTTTCCCTTCCGCTCGTTGCCTCGCCCCTGCAGATCTCGCAGGATTCAAGCGAGTTCCTTCAACAGCGCAATGTCCAGCTTCTCGTGCAGATGCCGTCCAGCCCCCGGAGCGTCGTCGTGACGCTCACCTCGGAGGATGATTTCATCCTTTTCGACAGCTCGTACCCTCCCATTCGGGAAAGCCCGCGCCAATACCGGTTGCTCATCGGCACCTTCCCGCCGAATCCCCTGCCGATGCAGCTCACTCTTCCTTCGGACGGGGCATTCACGCTCACCCTGACCGCGGAGTTCGACGCCCCCCTGATCGGTGCGGCGGTCGGCGCGGGGGTCGAAACGCGTGTGAGCACGCGCGTGCGGGTGGTGCGCAGCCTGGGAGTGAAGACATGAGCGGGGACCCGCTCCGGCCGGTCGTCTTCCACGTGGACCTGGATGCGTTTTATGCTTCCGTCGAGCAGAAAGACGACCCATCCCTGGCCGGCAAGCCTGTCATTGTGGGCGCCGCCCCCGGACACCGCGGCGTGGTGTCCGCCTGTTCCTACGAGGCGCGGCGCTTCGGAATCCACTCCGCCATGCCCATCTCCCAGGCCTACCGACGCTGTCCTCAGGGAGTCTACCTGCCGGTGCGCATGGAACGCTACCTCGAGGTCTCCCGCGACGTCATGTCCATACTGGCGGGGTACACGCCCCACATGCAGCAGATCTCGGTGGACGAGGCATTCCTCGATCTCACGGGCACCGAGCGGCTTTTCGGTCCCGTGAAGGAGACGGCGCGTCGGCTGAAGACCGAGGTGCGTGAAAAGACGGGGCTCGCGATTTCGGTGGGCATCGGGCCGAACAAGTACCTTGCCAAGCTCGCCACGAACGCGGGCAAGCCCGATGGCCTGGTGGAAGTCAACGCGGAGAGCGCCGAAGCCTTCCTGGACGGCGTGCCTCTGAAGGACCTGTGGGGAATCGGCGAGAAGACTCTGCAACGCCTCACCGAGCTGAACATCACCGCCGTGCGGCAGCTTCGCGGCATTCCCGAGCCCGAGCTGGCCCGGCTCCTCGGAGCGGGCGCCGCCGGCTTCCTCTCCACCGTCTCCCGCGGAGCGGACCCGGGCATCTTCTCCGAGGAGCCGCGCAGCAGGTCGCTGTCCAGTGAGACGACATTCGAGCGGGACAGGAAGGACAGGGCGGGAATCGAGCGGATACTGCTCGAATTGTGTCACCAGGTCATGTTCCGCATGATCGAGGAATCCTGGAAATCGAAGACCCCCAATCTGAAGCTCCGATTCCACGATTTCACCACGGTGAGCGCGCAGAAAACGCTGAAGCATTGGGTCTCTTCAGCCGAGGAGCTCTACGCAGTGGCCCTGGAGCTCCTCTCATCGAGATGGAGCGGCAGCACGCCCATAAGGCTGATAGGGATCGGGTTTTCGAATCTCGCCCCCATGGAGGCGCAGGAGCAGCTCGAGCTTTTTACCGACGAGTTTTCCCGGCAGAAAAAGGTGGAAGAAACAGTCTTCCGCCTCCGCCGCAAGCTCGGTGATGTGCCGCTCACCAAGGCGAGCCTGATGAAGGGCGAGCTTCGAAAGAAGCGTCCTACCACCCCTTGAGAATCTCCCTGGCCTTCTGCAGGTCCTTTGCCTGGGGAGCGGTGAGACTCTCCAGCCTGCCCAGCTCGCTCACGGCGAATTGGACGAGCTCCTTTGCTTCCTCACGGTCGGACATATCCTGCAGGGCAGCCGTCGCCTCATACAGGGATCCCTTTTCCAGGGGCGTGCCGGCCTCGTTGAGCTTTGCCGCCTTGGCCTTCTGCTCGCTCACCCGCCTGGCCGCTGACCAGTCCCTCTTGTACAGGGACTTTGCAAGCTCATTGTAGAAGTTGTAGACCAGCTCCTTTTCTGTGCCTGCTTGAACCTGTGCCTGGCGCAGCTCAACGGCCTTTCGTCCCAGGGAGACCGCGGCGTCGATATTGCCGAAAGACAAGGGCCAGCCCGGCAGCTCGCGATAGAGCTGGCCCAGAACAAAATAGGGGTCGCTGCGCTCGGGATTGATGGAGAGCTCTTTCACCAGGAGGTCCCTCATCGGGCCAGCCTTGGAAAGTGAGTCAAAAATTCCTCTCACCTGCCCCCAACGTCCGATGTTGGCGGATTTCCAGAAATATCCCTGGTCGTTCTGCGGATCGGCGGCGATGGCCTTATCCGCGTATCCTTCACCTTCCGTAAACAAGGCCAGGATGTCCGGCTGCGGCCTTTTGGCCTTTTCAGCGATATCGCCGAGCTCGAGCGTCTCCCGGGCCGCCCGCCAGTAGAGCTCCGCGAGCTCTTTTCCTCCCTGCGCATCGGGCACCGAGTCCAGGAGGAGCTTCCGCGACTCGCCGTACATCCCCTGGTCGTTCAACGCATCCGCCTGCGCGGCTGCCGGGAAATCCTCCGCGTGCAAAAAGCCCAGGGGAAGCAACAGGAGCAGCAGGGGCAGAAATCGTCGCATTCGAGATTCTCCTTGCAGGTCTGCGCCGTACCCGGCGCGCTCTTACTGCCCGGTCTTGACCATGTTCACCTTCAAGTCCATTGACAGTTCGAAGGTGTAGCTCGTTCCCGGCTGCATGTCGATATTGCCGACCTGAATGGAGAAAGCTCCCGAGGCGACCCGGATGCTGTGTCTGCCCGGTGGGACCTGGAAGCGCTCCATCTCGTTCCCTGAATTGACCTGCTGGTCATCCACGAAAATCCTGATCCGGCTTCGCTCGCCCTGTCCCTGTTCGGGGTTCAGATACGGAGGCGGGATGATGACGCTAAAGGTCGGTGGAGGGAGCTGCCGCTGGAGCTGGACGTTCATGGTTATCGGCTTGGTGAGGTTGATGTTGGCAGCGAAATCAGCATATCCGGGCGCGGTAACGCGGAGAGCGTAAGGCCCCGGCGGAAGGTATTCCGTATAGGGCGTTCCTCCCTTTGCGATGTTGTTCAGCATCACGGTGGCGTTCGGCACGTTCGCGTTCACCGTCAGCGGGAAACCGGCCATCCGCTTCAGCTGAACGTCCATGGTCATGGGCCCGGAGACATTCACATTCGCCGCATAGGGCCTGAAGCCGGGAGCGGTCACCTGGATCGAATGAGGGCCGGCCGCCACATTGGGCACCACACCCGTGACATCCGCACCGTCGACGAGGACAGTGGCATTCGGCACGTTGACCCGGATCATGAGGGCGAATCCCGCGGGCTGCAGTTCTACATTGAAGGTCTGGTTGCCCAACACCACGACCGGGCCGTTGAAATCGTAGTAGCCGTCGGCCTGCACCTTGACGTTATGGGGCCCCCCGGAGACTTTCGTGGTATTTCCGCGTATCAGCAAATTGTCGACCCAGATCGAAGCGCCCGGCACGTTCACCGCGACGGTGAGGTCCCAGATCTTTTTAGCCGTGAATCCCTGGCCGAAGACCGACACTGCGGCCATGATGACGAGGACAAGCGTCAACGTGATCTTTCTCGCAGGTGATTTCATTCGCTTCCTCCTTGCGGATGCCGGAGAGTATACCCTTTCGGCCTCGATTTTCAACGCGGCCACGGTACTCCGTGGCATTCGCGGCCACGGTACTCCGTGGCATTCGCGGCCACGGTACTCCGTGGCATTCGCGGCCACCGTACTCCGTGGCATTCGCGGCCACCGTACTCGGTGGCTTGCGGCCACGGTACCTTGCACCGTACTCCGCGCAGTTCAGTGACATTCGCAGCCACGGTACGTTGCACAAATGTCACGGGGTACCCCGGTCACTGTACCTTGCACAAATGTCACGGGGTACCGTGACCGCGGTACACCGTGCAGTTCAGTGACATTTGTGACCGCGGTATTCCGTGCAGTTCAGTGACATTTGCGGTTAACTGCTCCGATGGGGCCGCGACCCTTGACATTGGTGGGAAAATGGTTTTCTGTACACGAAAATCGTCCTTCGCGGTCACTGTATTCAGTGACATTCGCGGCCACGGTACCTTGCACAATGTCACGGAGTACCGTGACAGCGGTACTCCGCGCAGTTCAGTGACATTTGAAGCAGTCACTGTACCCAGTGACATTTGAAGCGGTCACTGTACCCAGTGACATTTGAAAGGAATCCCGCGCAATGAGATATTTGCGTCCGCTCGTTTTCTTCGTCACGCTTCTTTGCATCGCCTCGTGCGTAAAGCCTCCCCAGGCGGAAATCGACGCCGCAAAGGCAGCAATGGATGCCGCCGCGAAGAATCCCGATGTCGTGACGTACGCGCCGGATTCGCTGCGTGTCGCGCAGGAGAAAATGGCGGCGCTGGACGCCGAGCTTTCCGGACAGGCAAAACGGACCGTGCTCTCCCGAAGTTACGACCTTGCGAAGTCGCTCGCCCTGGCGGCCGCGGATGACGCGCGCAAAGCGGACGCGGACGCGGTCGCGACCAAGGAGCAGGTGGCACGGGATGCTTCCTCCCTCGTTGAGGAAGTCACGACGGCCATTCCGCTGTTCGAATCAAAAGTATGGGCCGCGAAGCGGGTGCCCAGGATCAAAATGGATTTCATCACCCCGCTGGCCCTCATCCCCGCGCAGGCACGGGCCACCCTGACGGACGCGCAGAAGGATATCAATGGCGGGGCATTCGCCACGGCAAAGGCGAAGCTCATGGCCGTGAAGGATCAATTGTCCTCGTCGGAAGAGACGATCACCGAACAGACGCGAATCGCCAAGAGCCGCTGACGCGCCGCGGTACTCCGCGGATTGTTGCGCCGCGGTGCGGAGTACCGCTCTGGCCGCTCGGAGCGGACTCCGTCCGCCCTTCCGCGGTACCCCCGCGGAGTTGGGCGTCTAGTACGCCGCGGATTCATTGCATCGCGGTACGCCGCGGATTCATTGCATCGCGGTACGCCGCGGATTCATTGCATCGCGGTACGCCGCGGATTCATCTTGCCGCATACCCCGCAAGGAAGCGCCGCATGCGCAGGAGTCTCTCCGCATAAAATGATTTCCAGACTGCGGGGAGCGCAATGGCGCCTTTCGCAAGGTCGTCCAACAGGGCCACGACCATCTCCCCCCTCTCGTTTTTGTAGTTCGCGATAGGAACAGGCTCGACCCCGCTCACCGCGCACCCCCCCGCGCACCGCACCTGCACCGAAAGCATGTAACCCTCTCCGGTCGCTGCCAGCTCATCCGTCGCCGAGGTCGGGTCGAGCCACCAGGTCATGCCGGAGATGAAGTTTCCCATCGAATACATGATGAGCCTGTCGGCTCCCCGCACGCGGACGATCTCGTATCCCTGGACAACGTGAGGATGATGGCTGAACACAATGCACGCGCCGGCTTCCAGCAATCGATGAAAGAAACGCCTTTTCAGGGGCGAGGGCTGCGGGGAGTATTCACGGTCGCCGTGGTAGGAGACGATGAGAAGGTCGAAGCGCGGGCTGACACGGCTCACGAAGTCCAGGAACTCCTGCGCCGCGGTCTCATTCGCGTAATCGACCACCTGCACGTACCTGCCCGCGTCCGGCTCATTGAGAAACTGGGTGGCCGCCACGAACCCGACCCTCACTCCCCGCACGATGAGGGTCTCCGGATAGAACGAGCCCTGCGGGTTGCCCCGGATTCCGGAGAAGGCAATCGACCGTCCCAGGGATGCGCGCAGGGCGTAGAGGGTGCGCAGGGTCTGGAAAATTCCTTCCGCGCCGCCGTCGAACGCATGATTGTTGGCCGCGGACAGGACATTGATGCCCGCGTCCGCGGCGGCGCGCAGGTACGCCGCGTTCCCATTGAAATACGGATACCCCGATTCCGGACGGATGGGGTCCACCGGCAGCTCGAAGTTGGCCACGGTGACATCGTCGGTGAGAAACGTCTGCGCGACGCCCTTGTAGATGTCGTGGTAATCCCTCATGCGAAAGTTCACGTCGTGCGCCATGATGTCGCCGATGAAAGTGAGACTCAGGCTGCGCGGCGCCTGCGCGGCCGCTGACGGCGGGAAAGTGAGGAGCAGGACGAACAGGATGAGGGGCGCGCGCATCGTGCTTTTCCGCTCATGAGTATCACGGCAGGCCCGGCCCGGCGTCAACATGAGTGCGCCGCGGTATTCCGCGGATTCTGTGCGCCGCGGTATTCCGCGGATTCTGTGCGCCGCCCGGGTACGTCACTATCCCGAGGCCGCCGCGGACGTCGACGTGGGCATCGCCGCGCAGACGATCCTGCCGGCCGCGACCGAGCGCGGTCCGGGAGGCTGCATGTTCGGTAACGTGAACCGGGACGAGCTTGCCGCGCGGGGGACGCACCACGTGCCCAAACGGCGGGAGCAGGAGCTGATCCAGGCCGTCTACAGCTGACGGATGACCAGGTAGACAAGGGCGGCGATGCCTCCCCCCGCCGCAATGCCCACGACTATCTCCAGCAGTGAATGGCCCAGCCGGGTATTGATCTCACCTGCATCGAGGTCCGGATGTCGCTCGACCAGCTTCGTGAGCACGCGCGCCTGGTGCGCGACCGCTCCGCGCAGCCGCCACGAATCATAGATGATGATGATGGAGAAGACGGCCGCCACTGCGAACACTTCCGATTGGAAACCGCTCCACAGCCCGACGGACACCGAAAGCGCCGTGACGAATGCCGAGTGGGCGCTCGGCATTCCCCCCGCAGAGATGAAATAGGAGAGGGCGACCCGTCTCTCCCTGATCGAATAGAACACGACCTTGAAGAGCTGGCAGGCAACCTGCACGGCAAGGGCGCTCAGCAGGCTGATGCTGAGAGGAAGCATGGGCACCATGCAGGGAGTGTACGCTGAAAGCACCCGCCTTGACAAACTTGGTGAACCGCATCACTTTTCATTGTCATGAGCCAGGCCGCACGCGGCACACCCGCGGATTCATGGAATGCCATCGTGGAAAGGATTCTCGATTCCTACCGCGAGCTGGGGGGCATCAATCACATAGAAGGACCGAACCTGCCTTCCCGGCAGAGCGTCGAGCGGATCGTGGAAGTGCTTGAGTCACTGGTTTTTCCCGGATTCCGCGCGGAGGAGAACCTTGACCTGGCCGGGCTGCGTTACGCCATCGGGGAAAAAGTGGTCACCGTCTCCCGCGCGCTCACGACCGAGGTGGAAAAGAGCCTGCGGTACACCTGCAGGATCATGAACGATTGCGACCGTCACCAGGATTGCAGCGGGGAGGCGGAGGAAATCGTGCGGGACCTGCTGGAGGGCATCCCCGAGATCCGCCGCCGGCTGAACCGGGACGTGCAGGCAGCGGACCGCGGAGACCCCGCGGCACGCTCGCAGGAGGAGGTCATCCTCTCCTACCCCGGCGTGGAGGCCATTCTCGTGCACCGCATTGCGCACGTGCTCCATGAGAAGGAAGTGGGCATGATTCCGCGGATGATGAGCGAATACATCCATGGCAAGACCGGCATCGACATCCATCCCGGCGCCCGCATCGGCGATTCCTTCTTCGTCGACCATGGCACGGGGGTCGTCATCGGGGAAACCACCGTGATAGGGGACAATGTCAAGCTCTACCAGGGGGTCACCCTGGGAGCGTTGAGCGTGCAGAAGGAGCTCGCCAACCGAAAGAGGCATCCGACAATAGAGGACGAGGTCACGATCTACGCGGGAGCGACGATTCTGGGCGGCGACACAGTGATCGGCAAGGGCTCGATCATCGGCGGCAACGTGTGGCTCACGGCGAGCGTTCCTCCGAACAGCAGGATCTACCACACCCCCAGCCAGATCCGGCACGCAAGAGCTGACGACCCGGACGCCTGGGACGGAGGCCTGTGAGCTCCCCTGCCGACCACACTCACGACGCTCCCGCCTCGGAACGGCACATGCGGATCGGCATCTGCTGCTATCCCACCGCGGGGGGCAGCGGAGTCGTCGCCACCGAGCTGGGCAAACACCTGGCCGAACGAGGGCATTCCGTCGCTTTCATCAGCTACGCCAACCCTCTGCGCCTGGGCGAGCTGCCCCCGCGGGTGTGCTACCACGAGGTGGACCAGGAAGACCACGCGCTGCTGAAGCAGTTCCCGCACAGCCTGACGCTGACCGCGAAGATGGTCGAGGTGGCGCGCACGCACAAGCTGCAGATCATGCACGTGCACTACGCCATCCCGTTCGCGGCCGCGGCCATCATGACCCGCCAGATCGCCCCCGAGCTGGGCCTGAAGGTGGTCACGACGCTGCATGGAACGGACATCACCCTCGTGGGCTCCAGCCCCTCGTTCAGGCCGGTCACCACGTGGTCCATCGAACAGTCGGACGCGGTCACCGCAGTCTCGCGTTACCTGCGGGACGAAACCTACCGCCAGCTCCCCATGCACAAGGAGGTCGAGGTCGTCTACAACTTCATCGATCCTGACCGCCACGACGCGCGGGAGCCGCGGTGCATTCCCGAGAAGAAGTCCGCACGGCAGGTCACCCTCATGCATATCTCCAATTTCCGGCCCCTCAAGCGCGTGGGAGACGTCGTGCGCATATTCGCCAAGGTGAAGGCGAAAATGGACGCCCGGCTGGTCCTGGTGGGCGACGGCCCGGAATACGCAAGGACCCGCGAGCTCGTGGAAAGCATGGGCCTGGCGGACGCGGTGCGCTACGTGGGCGTGGTGGACGACGTGGTGCCGCTCCTGAAGGCCGCTGACGTGCTTCTGCTTCCCAGTGAGACGGAGAGCTTCGGTCTGGTCGCGCTGGAAGCCATGGCGAGCGGCGTGCCCGTGGTGGCGAGCGACGTAGGGGGACTCCCCGAGGTGGTTGAGCATGGCGTCACCGGGTTTCTCGCGCCTGTCGGAGACGTCGACGCCATGGCAGGCTTCTGCCTGCGGCTCCTAGCTGATTGCGCCGGCGCAAAGACCTATGCGCGGGCAGCCAGGAAGAGAGCCGTGGAGATGTTCGATTACAGGACGATCGTGCCCCAGTACGAGCGTATCTACGAGCAGACCCTGGACAGCGATTCCCGTTTTGCACGATGAGAGTCTGCGAGAGGCTTTTGCAGGTCAGAAACGGCCCTGTTTCAATCGGGCAAAACGAGAATCGCTTCACCCGATTCAGACATAGAGTTGCCTGACCCTGGGATGATTCACCGCGGCGCGCGCCGCTCAGTTCAGGTTTTTCGTCGCTCCCACCATGGAGAGGTAGCTGGATTCCAGCCCCTGGATCTGCTTCACAATTGAAAGAAACTTGTCCGCCTCGCCCTTGTTGCCATAGGGACCGATGCGCACCCGATAGTACGTCTCATTCCGGGAGGCATAGGAAAAAAGCCGCGCGGACAATCCTTTGCCCGAAAGAAGAGCGGCGAGCTCCTCCGCCTTGGTCTGGCTCTTGTACGAGCCGGTCTGGATCCAGTAGTCAACCGTTCGACGCGCCGTTCTCGTCTGCGCGGGCGGCTTGATCAGCGCGGGTTTCTGCACGGCCTTCGCCACCGGTCGTGCGGCCTGTGCGGGCGGGGTGACTTGTTTCGGGAGCACTGGCTGCGCGATTGCCGGTTTCTGGGGTGCTGCGGGCGGGCTGGAAACGGACGGCGGGGTCGTGCCCGGCTGAGACTCCGGGCCTGCGGCGGGTTTTTCTCCCTCGCCGATGTAGAAATGCATTGTCTGGGTGTTCTCCGGCGGAGTTCCACCCGCGGGGGCTCCCCCCGCGGGGCCCGCGCCGGGCTTGGGGGCGGTGGTTTCCCTCTGGTACTCGTAGACCTGGGTCCCGAGGTCGGAAATGGGGCTTACCGTGCCGGGGGCGGAAGTGAGTCCGCTGTACGGTTTCTGCTTCAGCAGGAACACGCCGACCACGAGCACGACGACCACGAAAACGCTCACCGAGAGCACAACCCAGAAGATCTTCTGTTTCTCCATCTGATTCCTAACCTCTCAGCCGCCGGTCCAGCCGCGCGATGCGGCGCTCCAATGCCCGCGCGCGGCCCCAGTTGGGCACATTGTAAGTATCGACCGCGGAGCCATTAGATTGAGGGCGCACGTCGTCCTGAGAACGGATCCGCGCGCATGCATCTCGAAGGGAAAGGGAGTCGCGCCGTATGGCGCGCAGCAGGCGCAGCGGCGCGGGCGCACGAACAAAGAGCACCGCGTCGCAGATCAGATGAAGACCCGCCCGATGGAGGAGGGGGGCATTGATGACCACGTCGCCGGGGTCCGACGCAATGAGCTGCTTGATCCTTGCCACGACGGGGGGGTGCACGATGCGCTCCAGGCGCCTGCGGGCGGCCGGATCGGCGAAGACGATCCGGCCGAGGGCCCGCCTGTCGACCCCGCCGTCCACAGTGCGCACACCGGGACCGAACTGCGCGATGACCTCGAGGGTTCGATCCACCAGCACGTCGTGGGCGATGGCATCAGCATCGATGATGCGATACCCCCGCGACGCAAGAGCCCGGCCCACAGTGTCCTTTCCCGCGCAATACTTGCCCGTCAGACCGATGATCATTGCCTGCCGGGCCTAATGGAAAGCGCCCCAGCTTTCCCCTGTCTCACAGTGGACTTTCAGGGGGATCGCGTGCCCGCTCGCGCTCTCCATGATTTCCTGCACGATGCGCGCGGTGCGGTCTATCTCCTCTTCCGGCACCTCCAGAATGATCTCATCGTGCACCTGGAGGAGGATGCGGGAAGAAAGCTTCTCCTGATTCAGCCGGTGATACAGCTTCACCATGGCCATCTTCACGATATCCGCCGCGCTGCCCTGGATGGGCGAGTTCACCGCCACCCTTTCCGCCGCGGTCTTTTCCGTCCTGTTCCGGCTGTTGATTGTGGAAATCCTTCTGCGCCTGCCGAACAGCGTGTGCACGTACCCCGTCTTCTCCGCACCGCGGATCGTTTCCTTCAGGAAGCTGTCGACGCCCTGGTAGCGCTGGAAGTAGGTCTTGATGAATCGATCCGCGTCCGCCCGCGGAATCCTGAGCCCATGCGCGAGCCCGTAGGCGGACATCCCGTAGACGACACCGAAATTGATCGTCTTGCCGACTCTGCGCATGTCGGCGGTGACCTGGTCCTCCGTCACGCCGAATATCAGTGATGCCGTCTGTCGGTGAATGTCCTTCCCCTCTTTGAACGCCTCGATGAGGATGGGGTCCTTGGAAAGGTAAGCCAGGATCGCGAGCTCGATCTGCGCATAATCGGCGCTTATGAAACGCATGCCGGGCGCGGGCACGAACGCCGTCCTGATGCGCCTGCCCTCCTCCTCGCGGATCGGGATGTTCTGGAGGTTCGGATCCTTGCTGGCAAGCCGGCCCGTTGCCGCGCCCGTCTGCACGTAGTGGGTGTGCAGCCTCCCCGTCTGCTCGTTGACGAGCAGCGGCAGAGCATCGACGTACGTGGATTTCAGCTTGGTGAGTTTTCTGTGCGCGAGGATCTTTTCGGGCACGGGGTCCTGGGCGGCAAGAATCTCCAGCACGTCCACGTCCGTCGAATAGCCGGTTTTCGTCTTCTTGATGGGAGTGAGCTTGCGCCAGGTGAAAAGGATTTCCTGGAGCTGGCGCGTGGAGTTGATGTTGAACTTCCTGCCGCACAGCTCGTATATCTCCGCCTCGATCTGCCCGAGGCGCGTTTCCATTTCCCGGCTGTACGCGGCCAGCTCGGGGGAAAGGATGCGGATTCCGGCAAGCTCCATCTCGGCAAGGACCTCGAGAAGGGGCATCTCGACGTCCCGGAAGATCGCCGCGAGTCCCTCGTTCTCCAGATCCTTCGCAAGGAGGTGGTACATCCGCAGCGTGAGGTCCACGTCCTCTCCCGCGTAGTCCGTCACCTGCTGGATGGGCCGGTCCGCGAGCGTCTGGCCTTTGCCGACCAGCTCCGCGTACGGCCTGATGCGAAATCCCAGGCGCTGCTCGGCCATGCGGTCCAGCCCGTATGCTCCTTCGTCGCTTTCCAGCATCCATGCGGCAATCGTGGTGTCGAAGTGCACGTGGGCCGGCTTCACGCCCCATCGGCGCATCACCTTGTAGTCGTACTTGACGTTCTGGCCGACAAGACGCAGCTTCGGATCCTCCACGAGCTTCGCGAAACGCTGCTTGACCGTCTCCTCGTGCAGACACGTCACCCCGGCTGCCCGCAGGGGCACATAGCAGGCCTTGCCCTCTTCCACTGAGAGAGACAGCCCCAATCGCGGGGCGCTCATCTCGTCGGTGCCGTCGGTCTGCACGTCGAAAGCGTACAGCCCGGCTGCCCGCGCCCTGTCGAGCCATGCGTCCAGCTCGTTGAGATCGGTGACCGTCGTGTAGGTGCCCGGCGCGGTGCTCTTCAGCACGATCGTTTGCGGGGGAGCGGCCTGGGCGGGGGCGCCCTCCGCAAGGGCGCCCTGCGGCGCTGAAGGGGGGGCTTCCTCCACGGGGGGCGATGCCGCGCGCGCTTTGCCCCCCAGCTCGGATACGAGGGTCTTCATTCCTTCTCTCTCGAAAAGAGGAATCGCCGCTTCGGTTCTGAGCACGGGAATCCGCAGCTCATCCATGGAGGGCATACCGGGCACGTCGCGCTTCAAAGTGACCAGCTCGCGGGAAAGGAACGCGGCGTCCCTGCCCGCCTGCAGCTTGTTGCGCAGCGAAACAGGGGCAACCTCGTCCAGCTTCGCGTAGATGCTGTCCAGGCTTCCGAACTGGCCAAGAAGCTTCTGCGCGGTCTTTTCCCCGATTCCGGCGACCCCGGGGACGTTGTCGGAGGAGTCCCCGGTCAGCGCGAGAAAGTCCACGATCTGTTCGGGGTACACCCCCCTGGCCTCGAAAACTTTTTCCCGGGAGTATTCCTCGAGATCCGTCGTCCCGCGCTCCTGCGCAAGCAGGCGCACGTTTCCTCCTATGAGCTGCAGAATGTCCTTGTCCCCCGAAAGGATCCAGCAGGGACGCCTCGTTGCTCTGCATGCCTCCGCGAGGGTCGCCATGACGTCATCCGCCTCATAGCGGTCCGCGCGGACGCAGGGAATTCCCAGGGCGGCGAGGATCTCCTCGATCACCGGCACCTGGGCGTGCAGATCACTGGGCGCTTTCTCCCGTGTGGCTTTATACTCCGCGTAGCGCTCGTGGCGAAAAGTGGGGACCCGTGAGTCCATGGCAACGGCAAGGTATCCGGGAGACCTGTCCCGCAGGAGCTGAAAGAGCGTGCGAAAAAAAACGAACACCGACGAGCTGTTCCTTCCCTGGGGATTGAGCAGGGGCTTTTTCAGAAACGCGAAATATCCCCGGTAGATGACGCTGTAGCCATCAATGAGGTACAGCTCGTGGCTCATGTGGTGATATCGACGAGACTGGGGACGACCTCCGCAAACGGTGATGCGGTCTTGGGCCAGGAGCGAAGGGAGCTGATTTCCTGGCGCAGATCATTCATGCGGGCCTTCAGCAGCCGGCGGTTGGACGCATTGTGGGCGATTACCTGCTGCGCCATGGCGTCGAGTGTCGACTTCAGCCGCGGTACGGTGGACTCGGTCCGGGGGTAAGCGGCCTGGTAGAGGGTCTCCAACGGCTCGATTACTTTCTTCAATGTAAAGATCTCCGCGATGATGGCCTGCTCCATCTCCGCCTGGACAAGGAGCTTTTCAGGCTCGCCGTTGCGGATGGAGGTTTCCTCGTGCTCCAGGAGCGAAAGGTATGCCTGGAACTTCTCCCTCTGGCGCAGCAGCATTTCCCGCAGGCGCTTCAGAATCGCGATCTTCTGTGAAGTCTCATTCATTGCAAGATTCCCTCCCCATGCACGGTACCGCGTTCGCGCGGAACGCGTACTCGCGTACTCCGTGCGGATTAAATGCACGGAGTACCGTGCAGCTTCAGCCAGCGATGTTGACACCCGTTGTCGGGCTGATATTTTCCTCCAGGCCCTTGCGCGTGGAGATCTCGTCCCACGCGTCGCGCAGCTCGCCAAGGAGCTTTTTCACTTCCGCCAGGGGCGCCGTGTCCTTCTGCAGATTCCCCTCGAGCAGCCGGCGCGTCATGAACGAGTACAGGCTGAAAAGGTTCTTGGCAAGAACGCCCCCCTTCTCGAAATCCAGGGCGGACATGAGCTCGGAGAGGATGTCCTGAGCCGCGATGACGTGGTTGTTGATCGTGTCGTAGCGCTTGTGTCCCTCGGCGAAAGCGTCGAGCGCCAGGTTGATATGCCTGATGGCACCGTCATAGAGCATCACGATGAGGCGTATCTGGTTGGCCGTTTTGATCTGGATCTCTTTGTAGGCATTCACCGGATCGTTCGCGTTCACCCTCGTACCCCTTTCCTTCCGCCCCGTCACCGGGCATGCTCGATCAGCGAGGAGACCGGAACGATCTCGTACCCCCGCCGGGCAAGCTCATTGATAAGCAGATCCAGCTTCTGGAACAGGTAGTCGTCACGCCTGGCATCGCCCACCCCCACCCGCAGCGGGATGATGGATCCGGGCTTTTTCTCCGCAACGATGTGCTCGACGATGTCCGCCGACGGCAGATAGAAGCCCCGCCCGTCAAGGGACTCGGAAGCGGCCACCAGGTCGTAGGAATCCACGTCGCGTCCGACGTAGGTATAGTTCATCTCCGCCCCCCCGGCGATTATCTCCGAGTTTACAATGTAATACGGCGCGTGCCATAAAAGGGAAAGTTCACGCCCCGTGGCGGCGTAGTAGTCGTCCTCATTGCGGGCGAGCCCGCCCTTGACGAAGGCGCGATCCACAGCGAACCGGGAATCGGTCATGTTGAAATACGCATAGAAGAGAGACCCGACCTCATGCCCCGAATCGGCGATCTCCCTGACCATGTCAGGATAGCGGCGGATGAACTCCCCGTTCACGAAGAAGGTGGCGCGGAGCTTATACGCGGAAAGGGTATTGAGTATGGGCATGAGCCCTTCGGCGGAGTCGATGGCATTGAACACAAGGCTCACCTCGCGGCGTCGAAGCTGCGCGCCGTGGGTGAAGTTCTTGAAATCCACCGGCTCACCCGTCCGGGGAAACGCTTCGTAAACGCTGCTCTCCGGCGGGAACAGCGGGGTCGTGCCGAAACCCCTGGCGTCCCTCACCATGACCAGGCTCGCGTAGCTGCCCCGTACGGAGCCCTCCAGGTAGACACGGTAATTGTTGGAGACCAGGCTTTTTTCCCGAACGGAGTATGTGTCGGCGTTTTTCCAACCACCGGCCGCCTCGTCGAAGAAGAGAACCCTGTCCCTGAGCTTCGTCAGGACTCTTGCGGGAGCGCTGCCGGGCGCTCCACTGTCCGTCGTTTCTTTGGCGTAGCCGAACTCGCCGGGCTGGGATACAGCCACAAGGGTCGTCTTGCCGGTGCCAAGAGCATAGCGCTCTACATATGCCGTGCCGGCAACGAGCAGCTCGGCGTCCCCCAGCCACAACACGTGCAGGGGGCTCGGGTGCGCCATCTTTCCCCTGTCCTGCCAGCTTGCGTAGTCTTTCCAGGACACCCCGTCGGCGCCCATGAGCGCAGCCAGGCTTCCGTCGGGAGAGAGTACGATGTCGCGCACCCCCTGGTCTTTGGTCTGCTCGAAAGTCCCGTACAGGCCCTTCGCGTCCTGGAGGAGCCTGTAGATCGCAGTGCCGCGTGCGCCCGCGTCGCGCGTCTCGCAGAGCATCGTGACGATATTGTCGGTGGACCATATCACCTTGCGCACCGTGGTGTCGCGGGGCAGGGAGATGTAGGGGAGCGCGAGCGGGCTTCCCGAGGCGTGGAAGTCTCCCAGGGTCAGGTAGTAGAGGAAAATGTTTCTCCCTCCCTTGTTGAGGAGGAGATTTTTCCCATCCGGAGAGACCCAGAACGAATCGAAATTGGGATCGAATTCGAACGGGATCTTCGCGTTGACTTTTCCGATCTTGAGGAAGCCGGCGTACAGGGCCCGGGTGAAAAGCTCGCTGGGATTGATCTCGTAGACGATGACCCCCGCGATGTAGTAGAGGCTGCGATCCCGGGACCATCGAATGTTCGCTATTGTGCCGTCACCCATTTTTCGAAGAGCTTCCGCGATCACGCGATTTTCCTGGAGCTGCGCAAGCGAATAATAATAGAGGCTCGAGGCCTTTGCGTACACGATGAACCGGGAATCCGGTGACCAGACCGCCGGCAGCTCCTGGAGAGAAAGCTCGACCTTCTCCGAGATCACCGTCTCGATGCCGGTCCCGAGGTTCAGAAGGGTAAGATCGCCCCGGGCCGGGGAGCGCGCGCGGAGGAAAAGCAGATACTTGCCGTCCGGCGAGGTCCGCATGGGGGAGATCTTGCCGCCCTGGATCTGGCTTCCCGCGACAAACGAGGGAAACATGGAAAGGGGGGCGATGTTGCCGAACCCCTGCGCGGAGCGGAAGACGCCGAATCGGTTCTGGATCTGCAGCGCCTCCTTATCCTGCAGGAGCTGGATGTCCTCGGGAAAGAAGGTGAGCTGTCGCATGCGTTTCGTGCCGACGTCCGCAAGAAAAAGCGTGTCGAAGGACCCGATATCAGGGGCTTGAGTCGTGGCAGCGAAAAGAAGCCTGTCCCCCGTGGACAGGTCCAGACCGGAGAAGGTCACCTGGCCAAAAGCGGCAGCCGCCGCCAGTGAGATACAAAGGAGGAGTAGTGGTTTCCTCAAGGCCCGTCCCTCTTCTTTTCCTGCTCTGTATAATAATCGGCACTCCTGAACTCAAAGTTTCGAAGAAAACGGCGCCCATTCATTCGCGCGCTCCTTGACCCCCTCCGGGAGCCGATGCTACAGTCTGGCCATGAAAATACTGGTGACGGGCGGCTCGGGATTCATCGGATCGCACGTGGCGAACGCCTACCTGGCGGCCGGTCACAAGGTGGCGATCGTGGATGACCTGAGCACGGGCTCGATTGCGAATCTTCCGAAAGAAGCGTCTTTCTACCTCATGGATATCGGCTCCCCGCAGATCGAGAAGGTCTTCCAGATCGAAAAGCCCGACGTGGTGAACCATCACGCGGCGCAGATGAGCGTGGTGGTCTCCGTGCGCGACCCCCTCTGCGACGCAAAAACAAACTCCCTGGGCCTGTTGAACGTACTGGAGGCCAGTTGGAAGACGGGAGTGAAGAAGTTCATTTTCATCTCCTCCGGCGGCGCGATCTACGGAGAAACGGATGAAGAGAACATCCCCGAAGACCACCCCCCCGCTCCCCTGTCCCCGTATGCAATCCACAAGCTGCTGGGCGAGCACTACCTGCGCTACTATGCCGTGCAGCACGGTTTGGAGTGGACGGCGCTGCGTTACTCAAACGTGTTCGGACCTCGACAGAACCCGCACGGCGAGGCGGGCGTCGTGGCGATATTCATCAACCGGCTCCTGAGCGGCGAGATCCCGACGATCAACGCTTATCCCGACGAGCCGGACGGAATGGCCCGGGACTATGTCTACGTGGAGGACGTTGCCCGCGCAAGCCTCCTGGCGCTCGACAAGGCGGCGGGAGAGCCGGTCAATATCGCAACCGGCCGCATGGTCAGAACACGGGAGCTCCTGGCCGCAATCTGCAGGATCATGGGGAAGGAGCTCAAGTACACGCGGGCCAGCCCGAGGCCGGGGGACCTTCGGAGAAGCTGTCTCGACATCGCAAAGGCCGCCCGTGTGCTCGGCTGGAAACCCTCCTTCAGCCTGGAGGAGGGCCTCGCACGCACTATTTCGTTTTTCGCGGCCGCCCATGCCTGATGCAAGCCAGTCCGAGATAGGAATTCTCCCCTGCCCCGGGGGAATGATCTTCGCGCAGAAAATATACGCCCAGCTCGAGGCCATGGCATCGGAGAAGCTCCACGATCGTGTGGCGAAGCTGAGCCGGCTCTACAAGCTCCCCCGGGCCGAGGTGATCCGACAGATCAACCTCGCCACGGACATCCAGCCCTCCTCGGGGGACCTGGACGAGCCGGTGGATAAGCACCGCTCGCGCACTTTCCTCGTACCGGCCAAGTACACCCGGTTCCCCAATGGAGAGGTCAAGACGGAGATCCTCACCTCCGTGCGGAACACTGAGATCTATGTCGTGCAGGATGTGGCAAACCGGTACCCGCTCCAGTTCCAGAACGGCGACTCCCCCCAGACTCTCTCCGTGAACGATCACATCTTCTGCCTGCTGGTGACCGTCGACGCTGCCCTCCAGGCGGGCGCCCTCCAGGTGACGGTGGTGCTGCCGACTTTTCCGTATTCACGCCAGCACAAAAAGAAGGGACGGGAGAGCCTCTCCGCGGCTCGGCTGGGACAGATTCTCGAATCATTCGGAGTCACGCGCATCATCACCCTGGACATCCATTCCAAGGAGATCGAGAACAGCTTCAACCACCTCCGCCTTGAGAACCTTCACGGGGCATACCAGATACTGAAGATGCTCTCCACCGTCACCGATCTGAAGGACGAGGATCTCGTCGTGGTTGCCCCTGACACGGGGGCCGTGGACAGGAGCAAGTTCTACGCATCCATCCTCGGAAAATCACTGGGCATGCTGTACAAGGAGCGTGACTATTCCCGCGTGGCACAGAGCGCGGACCGGGGCAACATCACGGACATGAAGCTCCTGGGCTCGGTCTCAGGGAAGACGGTGTTTCTCTGCGACGACATGCTGGGCACGGGAGGGACGCTGATCAAGGCCATGCGCGTGTTGAAGGAGGCGGGGGCGCGCGAGAACATCTGCGCCGTCAGTCTGCCGTTTTTCACCACGCCTGAAACCGTCGAGGTGTTCCAGAAGGCACACGATGAGGGCCTCTTCAGCCGCGTCATCGGCACCAACGCGGTGTTCCACGACGATTCGCTTCTGGGCAGGGAATGGTATCTCAGCGCAGATGTGGCAAACCTCTTCGCCCGGATCATCTACCGGCTGCACTACAACCGGAGCCTCAGCTCATTGCTGGATGATCGAAGCGTGATCAAGGATCTTTTGAAGAGGTCCTGATGATGAGATCGAGCTCTCTCTCCATGTCGGAGAGAAGCTCCTGAAGCGTGCGGAGCCGCACGAGGTAGTCCACCTCCCCGGTCGCAATCAGCTCGCCGGTTGTTTCCTCGATGAGACCGACAAGATCGTCACCCTGCCCGAACTCGTAGCCGCAATGAGGACAGTACTGGTAGGTCGTGTCCACGCTTTTCCCGCAGAAAAGGCAGGATTTCAGCTCCCCCATGGCCTCAAGTATAGTCGGGCATCGCAGAGCACGCAAGTTTTTTTCCCGCCCGGGCGCGTACGCGCGTCCCCTTGAGCCGGTACTCCGCCCCTTGAGACGCGTACTCGCGTCCTATTTAAGCTTCAGGATGTCCTCAATGGCCCCCAGCAGCTCGTCGATGTCGCTCATCTGCAGGTCACCCATGTGCGCGATTCGGAATGTCTGCTCCTTGAGCTTGCCGTAGCCGTTCGAGAGCGCGAGGTTGCGCTTGCCCAGCTCCTTGTTCAGGTCCGCCACTGAGATGCCGCGCGTGTTCTTGATGCACGTCACGGTCTTCGAGGCGAATTTTTCCTCCGGGTACAGCGCGAAGTGCTTCTTTGCCCAATCCTGCACCCTCTTCGCCATCTTGTCGTGACGTGCGAATCGAGCGTCGATTCCTTCCTTCAAAATCCTATCCATCTGTACGTCGAGCGCAAAGAGATGGGAAATGCTCATCGTGGACGGGTATTGGAAGTTCTTTTCCCGGATGAACTGCAGAAGCTGCAACAAATCGAAATAGTAGCCGCGGTTCTTCACGGATTGCATGCGCTTCTCCGCCTTGGGGGAGAGCGTGGCCAGGCTGAGACCCGGAGGGAGTGCCAGGCATTTCTGACTGGATGTCACCATGATGTCGACTCCCAGCGCGTCGGTCTCCACCTTGACGCCGCCGAACGAGGAGACCGCGTCGATGCACCAGACCACATCGGGGTACTTACGGAACACAGGGGCCAGCTCGGTGAGATGGTTCATGACGCCCGTGGAGGTCTCGCTGTGCGTCAGCGTGGCGCAATCGTATTTGCCGGTGGACAGGTACTGATCGATCATGTCGGGAGTAAGACCGTTGCCCCACTCCACCTCGTGCTTGTCCGCGGGGACACCGTTGCCCTGCGCAATCTCGAACCACCTGTTGCCGAACGTGCCCACCGAGAACACGATGGCCCGCCTGGCCGTGCAGCAGCGGATGGCGCCTTCCATGAGCCCGCTGCCCGAGGAGGCCGAGATCAGGACAGGGTTGGCGGTGAAGGCGAGCTTCTGGACCTTTTCCGTGACGCGCTTCTGGAGGTCCGAGTAGTCCGCGCTCCTGTGACCGATCATGGGGGTGGACATCGCCTTGAGTATTTCGGGATGCACTTCGGTAGGTCCGGGAATGAACAGTTTCTTGTGCGGCATTTGCTTCCTCTCTCCGGAATTAATGGTTGCATATTAATACGGGGAATGAAAAAAGAGTCAAGACGCATATCGTGAATGTATTCTCAATCCATGTCAGCCTCGAACTCCGCCTTCAGATGCGCCGGGTAGGCCGACCCCGTAAACAGGCGGAACTGCTCCATCGCCTGGCCTATCAGCATCTGGCGGCCGCGCACGACCCGACACCCCGCGTCCAGCGCGCGCTGAAGGAACGCAGTTGTCGGCGGTGCATAGAGGAGCTCGTAGACGATCTCTTTCCCGCTGAACCGGAGGCCGGGCGCGGGATCGCCCAGGATGTCCGGCGTCATCCCCGCGCTCGTGGTTTGCACGATGAGATCGGAAAAACTTTTTGCCTGTTGAAAACCGTCGGCATCCAGCCCGGCGTGCGAAACTGAAAACGCCGCAGCAAGCTCCTCTCCGCGCGCCGTTGTCCGATTGAGCACCAGGACGCGCGCACCGCATGACTTCAGCGCGCGCACGACCGCGCGGGCCGCGCCCCCTGCGCCGATCACCGTGGCTGAAATGCCCCGCGGTATGGCACCTCCCCACGCGGCGCGAAGCGGCGCGAGAAACCCGTCCACGTCGGTGTTTGTGCCCTGCCAGGGACCCCTGCCCTGCGCGCGCGTCATCGTGTTGCACGCGCCCGTTGCTTCCACCAGGGGATCACGGCCTGCAAGCCGGGGGATCACGGCCTGTTTGTGCGGAACGGTCACGGACAGCCCCCGGATCTCGAGTGAATCCGCGACCTCCCAGAAGCCGTCCAGATCGTCCACGAGAAAGGGGAGATACACGGCATCGATCCCGAGAGCCGCAAAGCCTCGATTGTGAATAAGAGGAGACAGGGAATGCAAGACCGGACTGCCGATGACCCCATAGACGCGCGTGCCCGGTGTGATGGCGCGGAAATTGTACGTGCTTTCGAGGGTCAACGGATCGACGTGCCCCGGCGCGGCTTGCGCGTGGGGAGCAGAGGCGTAGCACAGGAATGAGCCGAGCTTGGGCGCGAGCACCCTTGTGGGGAAGCCGATTTCTCCCATGCCGAGGAGAATCTTCTCCACGCCTTTGAGGCTCTCGAATGCGGCGAGAAGACGCGCAAGGTCCGACGCGCTTTTCGGCAGGAGGGCGGCCTTCGGGATCTCTCCCGGGCGATGCGCCAGCCCCGCCACCCGGCGCGCAAGACCGGCAGGCACTCCGGTAAAGTCATGCAGAGACCTGATGATCCGCCCGCCCCTGCCGGTCACTCGGCCTTCGAGCTCCGGCGCATCGAGATCCTCCTCGAGATCGATATAGGCAAATGCCGCGTCCGCCAGCTTTCCCAGCAGAGCGCGCCGTTCGCGCTCGTCTCCGGCAAACTCCCCGCCTTCACGGGTGCGCCGCAGCGTAAGAATCACGGGACACTCGACAAGACCCGGCAGCCGCCCGGCCAGCCCCGCCTCCGCTGCGTTGAGGCGATCCACCCGCAGTTCCAGGAGGTCGTATCTCCCGCGATGCTCCTCCGCGATCCGGAGGTCCGCTTCAATCGTTTTCGCTGCCAGACAGAGGCAGATGGCGGTGCGGTCTTTCAAAAATCGCTCCTGTAGACGTACAGATCGGAGAGGACGCTCGCGGTGAACACCAGCCGCACGCGGAGCGGAAAGCTCCCGTCGCTCAGGTCGAAGTACAGCGAATCGCCGTTGGGCGTAAGGGGGCGGAGGGAGGTTCGCTCCACCTGCTCGCGGCTCGCCCCGAGGGCAAGCCCGAAAACGGTGGAGGAGAAACGATGGTCGCACCTCACCTGCCATACCCTGTTCTTGTACCAGAACAGGTAGAGGAAGTCAGGATAATAGAACACGACATTGTCCTGCTTTTCCTCCACGCCCCTGTACGTGAACATCTCCTGAGGCAGCCCGAGGGCAGCCACCGCGGCGGGTATGTCCAACCCGATAAAACGGGTCGGATCGAAGTCATCCGCGGAGGTCCGCGTGAGGATCGCGAGGAAAAGGAAAAGTGACAGGATCAACGGCCGCATCGCGGTACTCCGCGGATTCGGTGCTCTCATTGCAGGTGAGAGATTAGGAGTTTTGTCCGGGCCGCGCAAGATCAGCTTCGGTTGATCAAACAATTCTCTCTTTTGCGCGATGGCTGTCCGTGGGGACGCGTCGTCTTCCCACGCATCGGGAAAACCGATAGATTGCACACGCATGATAGCAACAGTGGTCAACGCGCTCGCGGTCATCGTCGGGTCCCTGGTCGGGCTGCTTCTGCACGCGAAGATCAGGGATTCATTCAAGTCCATCGTGTACATCGGCGCGGGGGCCACGTCTCTGATCATTGGCATCCAGATGGCATTGAACAGCTCGAAGATCGTGTTCCTGGCGTTGTCGCTCATCATCGGCGGAATCCTGGGAACCTGGTGGCGGATCGAGGAAGGGATCCTTTCCCTGGGGAATACCCTCAAGAGGACCTTTGCGAAGAAGGACGAGGGAAAGGACTTCGCGTTCGGGTTCCTCAACGCATCGGTTCTGTTCTGCGTCGGGGCCATGGCGCTCATCGGTTCGTTCAAGGCGGGCGCCGAGGGCAACTATGACCTGATCCTCACGAAATCCGTGATGGACGGGTTCATGTCGATCGTCTTCACGGCGGCAATGGGAATCGGGGTGGCGTTTTCCGCCCTCTCCGTCTTCGTCTACCAGGGCATACTCACGCTCGCGGCCGGCTGGCTGAAGCCGCTGGTGAGCGAGCCGCTCCTCAAGGAGCTGACCGGCGTGGGCGGGGCGCTTGTCATGATGATCGGGATCAACCTGCTGGGGCTTGCGAAATTGAAGACGGCAAACTTCCTGCCCGCCCTGATACTGATCGTTTTCCTGGTTGCCGGTGAGGCATTCGCGCTGTCCCACCACGTGCTGGGATTGTAGAACCGTCGAAGCTCCGGTCAGCTCCACTTCACCAGGCCGGGCAGGAAGGGATGCACAAGCGCCCTCTGCTTCGGCAGGATGCGCAGCGTGAAGCCCTGGCGCCCGGTGCGGTCGCACACCACTTCGGCGCAGTACTTCGCGCTGTCTCCGTCAGTGCCGCAGGGGCTCATCTCCAACCGCCGCGGCTCCTCGATCTCTCCCTGCGAGGAAAGAGCGCCGTAATACAGCTCCACGCCGAGCTCATCCGGGGAAAGCCCGGCCAGGAATATGCGCGCGTCCACGGAGATTTTCTCTCCGATCGTCAGGATGGAATTGGAGCTCGAGCTGAGCGCTTCAATGCGGAGTGAACCCCAGGCCTTTCTCAGCTTTTCGAGGTAGGCGGCGACTTCCCGGGAGAGCGCGAAGCCCTTCTGCGTGAATTTGCGCCCATTGGCCAGCGCGGGGATGTAGAAGCTCTCCGCGTATTCCAGAAGCATCCTGTGGCTGCTGAACCGCTTGCCCACCTCCCGCATCGACTCCTTCATCTTCCGGATCCAGTCGCGCGGCAGGCCGTCCAGACCCCGGGTGTAGAACTGAGGAATGATCTCCCGTTCCAGCAGGTCGTACAGCGCCTCGCCTTCCACTTCATCCTGCAGGGCGTGGTCCTCGTACTCCTCCCCCCTGCCCACGGCCCAGCCAATGTGCGTCGAATACGCCTCGTCCCACCACCCGTCAAGGATGGAGAGGTTGAGCGTACCGTTCATCGCCGCCTTCATGCCGCTGGTGCCGCTTGCCTCCAGTGGCCGTCGGGGCGTGTTCAGCCACAGGTCGCTGCCCGACACGAGGTAGCGGGAAATGGTCATGTCGTAGTCCTCGAGGAAGACGATTCTGCTGGCCACCCGGGGATCGCTCGTGAAGTGCACGATCTTCTTGATGATCTCCTTGCCCGCCAGGTCATGCGGGTGCGCCTTGCCCGCGAAGATCATCTGGATGGGCCGCTCGTTATTGGTCAGCAGCTTGATGAGCCGGTCCGGATCGGAGAGCAGGAGATCCGCCCTCTTGTACGCGGCGAATCGCCGGGCAAAGCTGATGGTGAGGGCGTACGGGGAGAGCGCATTGGCGCTCCGGGAAAGCTCCGAGTTCGTGACGCCCCTCCGCTCGAGCTGCTGCTGCAGGCGCATGCGGGCAAAGGCGACCATCCTTTCGCGGCGGCGCTCGTGCGTGCGCCACAGCTCCTCGTCGGAGACCCGGTCGATCCTGTCCCAGATCTCCAGGTTGGTGGGCGTGTCGAAGAACTCCGGGCCGAAGTAGCGATCCAGAAGGTCGATCATGTCGTGGGTGATCCACGAGCGCGGATGCACTCCATTGGTGATGTGTGCAATGGGGATCTCTTCCAGCGGCAGTGACGGCCAGATCCTGTGCCACATCTGGCGCGATACCTCGCCGTGCAGCCGGCTCACCCCGTTATTGTACGCGGAGAGGCGGAGCGCCAGAACGGTGAGGCAGAACTCCTCACCATCGTTGTTCGGGTCCTCCCTGCCAAGGCCGAGGAACTCCTTCCAGGAGAGACCAAGCTCGCGCGCGATCTCGCCGAAGTATTTCTCCATGAGGTCGGAGGAGAAGCGCTCGTTGCCCGCGGGTACGGGAGTATGGGTCGTGAAGACATTGGTGGACCAGACGGACTGCCACGCCTCCGCGAAGGAGAGCTTGCCGTTCCGCATGAGCTGGCGGATTCTTTCGATGCCGAGGAACGCGGAGTGGCCCTCGTTCATGTGCATGCAGACTGCTTTGATCCCAAGGGCGGCCAGGGCCCGGATACCGCCGATACCGAGCACGATCTCCTGCTGCATGCGTGTTTCGCGGTCCCCGCCGTACAGAGACGCGGTGACGAGACGCAGCGGCGGGGGATTGGCCTCGATGTTCGTGTCCAGCAGGTAGAGCAGGTTTTTGCCGACCCTTACCTGCCAGATCCATGCCGTGGCAACTGAAGGTCCCAGCTCGACCTGCACGGAGATCGGCGTTCCTTTTGCGTCGCGGCACAGGGTGACCGGCATGTTGTACCAGTCATTCTCGGGATAGGACTCCTGCTGGAAACCGTCCATGTTGAGGTATTGCTGGAAATACCCCTGGCGGTAGAGCAGCCCCACCCCGACCAGGGGCAGCCCGAGGTCGGAGGAGGTTTTCATGTGGTCCCCGGAAAGCATGCCCAGGCCGCCGGAGTACACCGGCAGCGCCACGTCCAGCCCGTACTCCATGGAGAAATAGGCGATTGCGTCTTCCGCTCCCCCCTTGTACCAGCGCTCCGCCCCGAGGTAGCGGTTGAACTTGGCCCACACGGCCTGCAGCGCCGCAAGGAAAGAGTCGTCCGCGGCCGCCAGCTCCAGCTTGTCCTGGGAAACAAGGCCCAGCATGCGCACCGGGCTCTGCCGCGAGGCAATCCAGGCGTCGTAGTCCAGCCGCATGAAGAGCATGATTGCCTCGAAGTTCCAGCTTATCCACAGGTTGTGCGCCAGCTCCTCCAGGGGCTTGAGCTTCGCCGGAATGTTGGGCTTGATCGTGAACGCAAGGAGTGCCATGAAATCGATGGTAATAGAAAACAAACGCGCTGTACAGCAACGTTCCGCGCGCTCGCCCTTCGCACACCCAGGATTGCGGGCGGTGCCTGGTAGTATTACATTCTCCCGGATGGGTATCTTCAAATCGTACGACATCCGGGGAATTTACGGCAAGGAGTGGGACAATGCGACGGCGCATGCCATCGGCCGTCACCTGCCCGCGCTGCTGGGAGCGCGGCACATTGCGGTGGGCAGAGACGTGCGCCTCTCCACCGAGGAAGTTTTCGGCGCGCTCACCCGGGGCCTGACCGAGTCCGGCTGCAGCGTCTCCGACATCGGGCTGTGCGACACGCCGGCGGTCTACTTTGCCACCGCGTTCTACGGGATGGAGGGGAGCGTCATGATCACCGCGTCCCACAACCCTCCCGAGTACAATGGCCTGAAGATCTCCCGGCGCGAGGCCGTTTCCGTCGGCTACGACACGGGCCTGGCGCAGCTCGAGGAGAATGTGAGCCGGGGTCCCCTGCCGCGGCCGGCGGACGTGCCGGGGAGTGTGCGGGCGCTCGACATCCGCGCGGACTATGTCAGGCACCTGGCGCGATTCCGCTCGGATCTCTCACCGCTCGGCGTTGTCATCGACTGCTCCAACGGCATGGCGGGAGTGTATCTGAGAGATGCGCTGGAGGGCACGGACGGCGGTTTCACTCTCATGTACGAGGAGCAGGACGGAAGTTTTCCCCACCACGCGCCCAATCCACTCGTGGAAGAAAACCTGGCGGATCTCAAACGCCGCGTTCTGCGGGAGAAGGCAAGCCTCGGAATCTGCTTTGACGGGGATGCAGACCGGGTCATGTTCGTCGACGAGACGGGGCGGTTCATCTCCCCCGATCTCATCATCGGTCTCCTTGGCACGTACTATTTCACGCGTCACCCCGACAGGCTGGCGGGGGGAAGCCGCGTGGTCACCTATGACGTGCGCTCGTCCCGAAGCGTGGTCGAGTTCCTTCGCGCGGGCGGCGCCGATCCCCGGATCTGCAAAGTGGGACATTCGTTTGCCAAGAAGCTTCTCCGCGACACCCGGGGGATCGTCGGGGGAGAGCTGGCGGGGCACTACTATTTCCGCGAGAACTACTTCTGTGACTCCGGTCTCATTGCCGCGCTGATCGTCATGGAAGTCCTTGCCGGAGACGGGCGCGCCTTCTCCCGCCTGATCGCGGACATCCGCAAGTACTATTTCTCCGGCGAGCTCAACTTCACCGTGCCCAATGGCGCCGCGATCGTGCAAAAGGTCAAAGCGGACTACTCCGAGGGACAGCTCACCGACATCGACGGAATCCGGATCGATTTTCCCGACTGGTGGTTCAACCTGAGGGTCTCCAATACCGAGCCGCTCCTGCGGCTCGTTGTGGAAGCGGCCACGGAAGACGGGCTTGAGGCGAGGAAGAAGGAGCTGATCGAAAAAATCAGGCTCTACACGGAGGCCGCGACCCGGGGATGACCCGCGGCGGCTCCTTCCGGAGTTTCCCCTACTGAGGGGGAATCACAAGCTGCCAGCCCGGGTAGATCAGGTCGGGGTTCTGGATGAGCTTGCGGTTTCGCCTCCAGATGCTGGGCCAGCGGTACGGGTCACCGTAGATCTCCTTGTACTCCGCGATCCGCCAGAGACAGTCGCGCCGTTCCGGAATCAGGCGCACCGTGTACACGCCCTTCACCGCGTATGACTTGTAAATGTCGATATAGCGCTGCGCCTCGTTGAAGTAGTCCAGAGCCTTGGCGTAGTTGCCCGCCGCTTTTTCCTTCAGGCCCTGCACCCACAGGTCACGCGCCTGCTGCAGGAGGTTCACCGTTGAATCCTCCGCCATCACGGCGGTGCTCTCATCAGTCGGGATGCGCATGGACTGGCCGCCGGGAGCGTTGTTCTGCTCTTCCTGGTTCATCATCTGGTCGATTTCTTTGAGGAACTCATCCTCGGTCCAGTTCTGCGGCTTGATGATGGTGCCGTCCTCGGTCACGACTGTCAGCCGGGATGCATCCTGAAGGGACTTCATGACCTGCGCCTGGGCGGCCTCCGCTTTTGCCTTCAGCTCCGCCTGCCGACCGTCACGTGCTTCTCTGGCGATCCGCAGCGTGTCACGGGCAGCTTCCCGCGCAGCGCCGAAGTTTTCCTCCGCGTTGTCCAGGTCCCACGCGTGCCATGCGTCGAGCCCTTTCAGGTAAAGGCCCGTCACCTTGTCCTTCTGTTCCGGCGCCCATGAATAAAGCTCCTCGGATTCCGCCTGCTTCATCAACTGCTCGGTATCGTACTTGAGCGTGCGCACGTTCGCCAGCCGTGCCTCCAGCCGGTTGCGGAGGTCCGTCATGTCTTTGAGCGCCTTGTACGCCCGGGCGCGCGCGTCGGCAAACTCGCCGTTCCGATACAGGCCCGCCGCCTCATCGATCCCCGCCGTGGCCGTGGTGTAGTCTTCCGGAAGGAACTTGTCGGCCTCGAGAACGAGCAGTTTCTGCCGGGCCGCTTCCATCCGGGCCGCCATTTCCTCTCCGGCGCGCTGGACCGCATTGGTGAAGGCGAGGTCAGCTTTCTCTTTTGAGCCCGAGAGTCTCTGCCGCGCGGAGGCCGGGTCCGTTGTCCGCAGATCGACCCCCTCATCCAGCAGGCGACGCGCCGTGTCGTAGTTCTCACGATCGTAGTAGTCGGCGTCGACCTCTTTTGCCCGGGCGAGGGCGTTCCGCGCTTCGGTGATTTCCGTGTCCGTGACCGGGCCGGCCTCCTGCGTGGTCTGGACACCGGTGGTCTGCGCCGCGCCGCCGATCGTGAACGTGGCGCTCGCGACCGGGGAATCATTCCAGCCGGTCTTGTACGCGATGGCACGGATCGTGGTTGTTGCGGAGACCTGCACGGGCTCCCCATACACGGTGCCGCTGGTCGAGGTGGGCAGGCTCGAGTCCGTGGTATAGCGAATCTGCGCGCCTTCCGTGGAGGAGGCGATCGTGACGGTCTGGGTGCCGGTGTATGAACCCTCGGCGGGGCTGAATGTCGGCGCCGCAACCGTGTTTTCCGGGGGCTTGGGCGCCGAGGGGCAGTTCACGAGCAAAAGCGACAGAGCGAAGATTGCCGGAAGCCGCATGATACGGGCCATTGGAAGCCTCCCTGTCGGCAGATTCTCCGTTGCAGTCTAACAGGGCAAAAATCAGTTGTCAACTCAAAGTCGAATTGGTAGAATGAACTAGAACGCATCGCGGTACGCCGCGGATTTTGCGTGTGTCGTGTGAGGAGGCTGCGCATGAGGAAAACAATGGTCCTCTCCGTTCTCTTGCTCTCCTTCGCCGCGGGACTTCTCTGGGCGCAGTTCTGGAAAGACTACACCGATACGGACCGCCGCGCCGTGGCCGAGGCCTACTGGCTGGTGGGCAAGCAGTACGAGACAATTGGACAACCGGAAGTGGGCGGCTCGTTCATGGCCATGGCCAAGGAGATCTACCCCGCGCTCGATCCGGCTGCAATCACCGACCAGGCCCTTCCTTCCGCCGCCGAGCTGCTTGCGCAGGGTCGGACCACGGAAATCGGGGCAGCCGCGGCCGGGATTCCCATGGGGGCGGTCAGTTCGTTCTTCCTGCGGTTCATCGGCGCGCTGATGGATAAGGACCCGGCGGAAATCGCCGGGTTCCTGGACGGCTCGGTCTACCTCACGCGGCTGCCTGCCGAAGTGACGCGCGCGGACGCCCAGGCGGCCATGGCGGACTTCTTCAAGGACGCCCCGCTGAAGGACCTGCAGCCTTCCCGGGTCTACAACCTGGATAGTATCGTCGTGAGCCGGACTCCGCAGGCCATGCAGACCGCGTGGGGAGAGACATATACGCTCACGATCAGCGCGGTGGCCGACTATTCGCAGTACGTGAGCCTTTGGGACATGACGCAGCAGTTCTTCATCCGCCGCGTGTCGGGAAATTGGTATCTCTTCGGATACGGCCCGACGCCGCCTCCGCTCACCTGGACCCCGCAGAAAGCCCAGGCGATGGCGCAGGAGGCTCCGCCGGCCGCAGAGGTGGCTGACCCGAGCAGCTCCATCACGCACGCGTTCACCTCGTGCCTGTCCGCCCTTCTGAAGAAGGATGCGGAGGGAGCGCTCGCCTTCATGAGCCAGAGCGTCCATTTTCTGCGGATGCGCCAGAGCGTCACGAGGGATGAGTTGAAGACGACCCTTCAGGGCTATTTCGACACCGCGGATTTCAAGAACGCCGCAGCGTCCGACGTGGTGGACCTCGACAGCATTTTCGTCGAGCCCAGCGCGAGCCCGGTGGAGGGGGTGACGGGAGACGTCTACATGCTCAACGTACAGTCAAGGATGGACCTCTCAGCCGGCATTCCGTTCTGGTCGGGCTACCAGAGGTACTACTGGGCCAGGGAGGCAGGCAGTTGGGTCATATTCGCCATTCTCTAGGCGGGGCGGGAATCGCGCGCGCCTTTTCGGTCGGGCTCCTGCTTCTGGCAGGGACGGCGTTCTGTGAGGGGAAGCTCGGAAGCGTCACGTACCTGGAAGGGGACGTCTCCATGATCCGCGACGGCGCGGAAGTGGACAACCTCGCGATAGGGGCGGATCTTCAGAATTTCGATCTCGTGAGGACCGGCTCAGACGGTCTGGCCGAATTGGACGTCAACTCGTCGCAATCGCCCCGGATGACGATCAAGGTCAGCGCGGACACGCAATTCTCAGTTGAAATCGCGGCAATCGAGGGAAAGCAGCAGACAACTCTGGGCATCATAGGGGGGAGCATCAGCCTCAAGGCGTCCCGTCTCGCCGGCACGCAGGCTTTGTCGGTGAAGACGGACTCCGCCGTCATGGGCGTGCGGGGCACGCAGTTCGACGTGACCGCACCGCCCACCGGTGACGTGCTTGTCACATGCGACGAAGGAGAAGTGGTCGTCACCGACGATCAGGGCAAGGAGCTGCACGCAATCCCCGGAACGGTCGTGGAAAAACGGCCGGCCGAGCTGTACCGGACCATGCCGGTGGCCGTCTCCGGTCTGGCGAAGTTTCGGGGGCAATGGAGCTCCGAGCGTGCGCAGGCGCTGGAAAAGAACGCGTTCCGGTTGATCCAGGCAAATGCGAGACTCTACACCGCCCTCGTCAAGGAGCTGAACGCGGGGCATGCCGAGCTGGCAAAAAGTCAGGCCATCCTCAGAAAGTGGGCAGACGAGGACAAAAGGGCCAGGATCGGCCAGCGGGCTGAGATCATCAGGGAAAGACAGCAGATCGGCGGGCTCCTGGCGCGTCTCAGGCGCATTCAATTCCGGCTCGAGCGCGTCCACTTCCGACTGCTTCGTTTGAAATCCTACCACGACAGAGGGATCGGGAAAGGGCAGCTGGAGGGAGGGGTCACAACAGGGCAGTTCTTCGACAGGTTCACGAATGAGCGGAAAGACGTGGAGCAGAAACTGTCATTGACGCGCTCCGTAACGAAGATGTACGTAATGCGGAGCGAGGGAAGGCTGCCGTAGGCAAGGATGCCGAGGGCGAGCGAGTCCACGGACGGACGAAAGCGAGCCCGTAGGCAAGGACGGCGTTCGCGCCGAACGGGTACGGCCTTCGGGCCGAGCGCGTACCCGCGCACTCCCGTATGCCGAGGGGCGCCGAGTACAGAGATGTACGGGAGGCGCCCCGTGCGGAATACCGCTCTGGTCGCGTGGGGCGGACTTCATCCGGCGTCGGCGCCAGTCGCCATGGCTGCGCAACAAAAAAAGGCTGTCAGAGGACAGCCTTTTCTATTCGCGGCAGTGATTCTAGAAAATCGACTTCTCGGTCTCCAGGTCGAAGAAATGGATCTTGCTCAGGTCGGGGTGCAGGTTGGCGGTGTCCCCGATGTGGAAGGTGAAGCGCGGGGCTACCTTTGCGACGAGCTGGTTCGCCTTGGTGCTGACCCAGAGGTGGATCTCTGAACCGAGGGGCTCGATGACCTCCACCTTTGTCGAAATGTTGTTCACTCTTTCGGCTGCTTCCGTATAGAGCAGATCTTCCGGTCTCACGCCGAAAATGGCGTCCTTCCCCGCGTAGTTGCGCAGCGTCTCCGACTGCTGCGGGGTGAGCTCCATTTTGAAGGAGCCTTCATCCGCGATCAGCTTGCCGTTTTCCATCTTCAGGCTGACCTTCATGAAGTTCATTGGGGGGGACCCGATGAACCCGGCCACGAACCGGTTCACCGGCGTATTGTACAGGCCCAGCGGCGTGCCGATCTGCTGAATGAGCCCGTCCTTGAGCACCACGATCCTGTCTCCCATGGTCATTGCTTCGATCTGGTCATGGGTGACATAGATCATTGTTGCCTGGAGCCTGTGGTGCAGCGCGGAGAGCTCGGCTCTCATCTGGACCCTCAGCTTGGCGTCCAGGTTGGAAAGGGGCTCATCGAAGAGGAATACCTTGGGCTTGCGCACAATGGCGCGTCCCACCGCAACACGCTGTCTCTGTCCGCCGGAGAGAGCCTTGGGCTTCCTGTCCAGCAGCTCCTCAATGTCCAGGATCTGGGCGGCTTCGTGCACGCGCGCATTGATTTCCGCCTTGGGATACTTGCGGATTTTCAATCCGAAAGCCATGTTGTCATAGACGGTCATGTGGGGATACAGGGCGTAGTTCTGGAACACCATTGCGATGTCCCTGTCCTTCGGCGCCACGTCATTCATGAGCTTTCCGTCTATGTAAAGCTCGCCTGTCGAGATTTCCTCGAGCCCCGCGACCATCCTGAGCGTGGTGGTCTTGCCGCAGCCGGACGGACCCACCAGAACAACGAACTCCTTGTCGTTGATCGTCAGGTTTGCATTGTCGACGGCTTTCACTCCGCCTTCATAGATCTTGGTGATGTTTCGCAATTCTACTGTCGCCATTGGCAACCTCCCGAGTGGATTATTTTATAGATACGAGAATAGAATAGAACCCGGGAGATGTCAATTGAAATCTCAGAAACCAGGGCTTGTTTGGGCTTTGCGCCTCATTTCTTCTCGGCTTTTTGCCACTCATCGAGCGTTTTGTCGAGCGGTTGGGTCTCCTGTCCTGAGGCTGTCTGGGCAATCCAGGGCACAATAACGCTGTCGCGGACCTTTACCCAGTTGTCGGGCAGGAGGCCGGGAAAGCTGAGGATGCTGTCCAGAGGAATGTGCCCCAGCAAAATCGGGTATTTTTGAGGAAGATCTCTCTCATTGATAGTTTTCAGAGCGGAAAACCCGTCTGTAACGCCAAAAACACCGATTCTCTTCAATTGGTTCACGTTCAGGAGCGTCTGCTGGACCGCTGGGCTGCAGAACCATTGGAGGAATGCCCTCGCCTCTCCTTTGTTGCGGGACGAGCGCAGGACCCCGCCGAAGAGCACGTCGTCCATGACCGGGATGATATTATCCTGGGAAAGCCACCTGAAATCCAGATCATGCCTTTTCTCGACTGGAAGGGCAAAAAAGTCCCTGAAAGAGGCGAGCGCGAACAGCGTCTTTCCCGAGGAAAGCAGCTTGTACCATGGCTGCACGCGATTGCGGCTGGAAAAGGCGGCATCCGCGGCCGCTCCTCCGTTGACCTGGTTCAACCACATGCGGACGAAATCCGTGGTCTTGCTCAGGCCGTTGTCGTCGTATGCCGGCAGGTCATTCCTTCCGGGCCGAAAACGGGCCCCGAACAGCAGGGCCGAGGTCGTGAGGAAATCCGCGTTCCAGTCCCCCAGGGGCGAAAAACCCATCGCAATGGGGAGTCCGGTTTTGCTCGTCTTGTTGAAGGCCTTGCTCATGGACTGCAGGTCATCCAGCGGCATGAACATCTTGTTCGGGAGATCCGCGGAGGTGCGCATATAGACGATGGCGGGAAGGGTGAAGGAAATCGGGACGAGGAAAGGCCGGTTGTCGCGTGATCCCATGGCCAGGAGCCCCGTGTAGAACCAGGCCGGATCCACCTTCCCCGGCTTCACGATGTCCCCAAGCGCATCCAGCCGGTCCATGACGGCGGGGGTGGCCAGCCATTGCCCGACCACGGCGTCCCCTGGCGTGCCGTCCAGCACCGCCTGGGAGGGCGTGTCCTGGTAGGATATCTCCACCTTGACGTCGGATTGGATGGCGTTGTAGCGATCCACGTACGCGGCCATCTCCGCCCGGTTCGTGATCAGCTGGACGACCGGCTCGATACGGAAGCTGCACCCGGTCAGCGCCGCGGCGGCAGCGATCAAGAGGAATGCGAGCGGTCGAAAGAGACTTCTCATCCCGAGCACTGTAGGAGGGGACATTCTTGTTGTCAACACGGGTGTTCTGCTACGATGGCCGTGGAAACTCAATGAGCGAGCCGCCCTACCTTACGTATTCCCGCTACCTGCGGGAGCGCCACGGCTGCACCGTCTATCGCGTGGCCGTGGATGCCGGCTTTTCCTGTCCCAATCGGGCGGGGGGGAGATCCAGCCGCGGGTGCACGTACTGCGCGGAGGACGGCGCGCGAGCCCCGTACCTCGGGAGCCGGGAGAGTCTGAAGAACCAGGTGGAGAGCGCCATGTCGTTTCTCCGCGCTCGGTACGACGCGGAGGCATTCATCCTTTTTTTTCAAGCCTTCTCCAACACGAACGCGGAGGTCGGCGCTCTGCGGCAGATCTACGACAGCGGATTGGAGCTGGCGCCGTTTCGCGGTCTGAATGTTGCGACAAGACCAGACTGCATCGACGAAGAAAAGGCCGCGCTCCTTGCCTCCTACAAAGAGCGCGGCCTGGAAGTGTGGGTGGAGCTGGGGCTGCAATCCGCATGCGAATCTACGCTGCGCCGCATAGAGAGGGGACACAGCCGCGAGGATTTCGTGCGCGCGTACGGGCTGCTGAAGGAAAGGGGCCTGAAGGTGGCGGTGCATCTCATCTTCGGGCTGCCCGGAGAAGGATTCGAGCCCATCATGGACACGATCGACACGGTGGCGCGGCTGGATCCTGACGGCGTAAAGATTCACAACCTCCATATCCCCGCGGGCACCGTTCTTGCCACCGAGCTTTCAAAGGGCGAGCTGACGGTCCCCTCCCCTCAGCGGCACCTCGAGTATGTCATTGCCGCCATCGAGCGGCTTCCCGCACGTACCGTCATCATGCGTCTGACCTGCGACACGCCGGCTGAAAGGCTGATTGCGCCGAGAGATTTCTGGCCGAAGGGGACGTTTACGGCCCGGGTGGCCGCTGAAATGAGAGCGCGCGGGGCACGGCAGGGGCGGCTGTTCACCGCCGCGGTCAGCCTTTCGTAGGCTCTCGCTGTCCGCTTCGCGGACAGCTGCCGCCCTACGCATCCCTGTCCTCGGCTGACTGGACGCCCACGGCGGACGGAGTCCGCTCCAAGCGGCCAGAGCGGTACTCCGCACCTCGCCATCATGGCTACGCTTGACCGTTCAGGAACCATGGTTTACTCTGATACGCAAGGGGCGCGGAGTGGCAATAAAAGACCCGGACATCTTCAGGATCATTGAGAAGGTCGGCGATCACTTTCTGAACAACGTGTCAAACCGGTTCATCCGCAAGGCGCTGGTGGTTCTCGAGCTTCCCCAGGCGGAGTGGGATCGTCTGGAGAACCTCACGAACAAGACGGAGTACTACAAGCAGAACGGTTTTTCGTACGACGAGCTGTACGAGATGGTGCTCGCGGCGGCCCATTTCATCTCCCAGGCCCGGCAGAAGATGGTCCCCAATATCAAGGGGATGCTCGCCCAGGCGGTTACCGAGAAAGACAAGGTTCTGCGCGACATGGCGGCGCAGAACTTCCCCGTGAACCTCGCCATTCTCTCGGACCTGATCAACGAACTGTACATGAAAACCACCGAGCTCGACAGGTCGGAACATGAGAAAAAGCGCCCTGTCTACGAACGCATCCCCGAGCTGAAGGAAATTGGAAAGCTCCTGGTGAGCTAGCTCATGTTCGGGGTTTCTCTCAATGATTTCGTGATCCTCTTACTCAGAAAGGGCCGTTTTTATTGGGTTTCTGAATAGCTGCGTTTCCCCGGAGCCCGAAAACGTAGTGACACAATAA